>Ga0209386_1000363_pt1 | contig 23191 bp, 23 predicted proteins | sample NGEPertwo_FD_184510 | JGI IMG/M metagenome (GOLD analysis project Ga0209386, IMG submission 184510) | Arctic peat soil microbial communities from the Barrow Environmental Observatory site, Barrow, Alaska, USA - NGEE Permafrost154B-two... | ecosystem: Environmental > Terrestrial > Soil > Wetlands...
GTCCTCTTCATCTTAACTACGTGTAAAGCTAATATACTGGTAACGAAATGTTTTAAAAAGCAACAAAAATAAGGTAGTTAAAAAATAATGCTCCGAAAATTTGGATTACAACATAGAAGGGGCAGTGCCGGATTTCCCCGTCGACGGGCAATATCTGCAACAAGACGCGCTGCTTATCCGAAAGATCGCCAGAGTAGGTTTGCAATTATTCCGGAGAAAAAAGGCTTGGTTGAAATGATGATGGTGTAAAGCGGATCGCAGATCCGCAGCAAATAGGTACTGATTGCAAATCAGCACCAGCCGCGTTGGTCAGGTTTGAAAGCTTTTATTACATTTGCTTTTCCCGTTAAAAACTGATCTATGCTTGCAAAAATTAAACTTCACTGGCAAATACTTATTGCGCTGATCCTTGCTGTTGGTTTTGGTAATTATTTGCCGGACTGGATTCCGTATGTTTCGTGGATGGGTGAAGTATTTCTTCGAGGCCTGAGCATGGTTGTTATTCCGCTGGTCTTCAGTTCGATTATCAGCGGTGTTGCCAGCATTGGTGGGGGATCAAATCTTGGGCGTTTGGGTATGAAAACTCTTTCATTTTATCTTTCAACCAGTTTCGTTGCTATTTTAACCGGATTGTTTTTTGTAAATCTATTGGAACCTGGCGTTGGAGCAAATCTTGGAACTGCCGAAACAATTCAGTCACTGCCAACAGCTAACAATTCGGTGAGCGATATTTTCATGCGGCTTATACCTGAAAATATTTTTGATTCCATGGCGAATGGACAAATACTTCCGGTCATCTTTTTTGCTATTCTGTTTGGTTTTTTTATTACGCAGATTCAATCCGAAAAACAGGAAATCCTGACCAAACTGTTTGATTCGATCTTTGAAGTTATGATGAAAATTACGATGTTCATCATTCGCTTTACGCCACTTGGAGTTTTTGCTCTGGTAGCAAAAGAAGTTTCCAGAAATTCAGGATCGTTGGCAAACATTGCAGGTAGTCTGGGAATTTATATGCTGACTGTGTTTCTTGCATTATTTTTTCACGCCGGAATTACCCTGCCTTTGGCTGTGAAATATATAGGTAAAGCCAATCCGTATAATCATTTCAGAAATATGGCCACTCCGTTGCTGACCGCTTTTTCAACCTCTTCTTCCAATGCTGCGCTTCCGCTATCGATGGAAGCCGTTGAATTTGAAGATGGTGTTTCGACTAAAATAACCAGTTTTACCTTACCGCTGGGAGCAACTATCAATATGGACGGAACAGCCCTTTATGAATGCGTTGCTGTAATATTTATCGCGCAGGCATATGGTATTCATCTGAGCATGGCTCAACAGGCCCTTGTTGTGATTACTGCTCTTTTGGCTGCAATTGGCTCCGCAGGGATTCCGATGGCAGGTTTGGTGATGATGACCATTGTTCTGACAGCCGTTAATCTTCCACTGGAAGGGATAGGATTAGTTCTGGCCGTTGACCGGATTCTGGATATGACGCGAACAACTGTCAATGTCTGGGGTGACACTTGCGCCGCAGTAATTATCGCCAAATCGGAAGGGGAGGAGTTGAAGGTTTAAATCGGTTGATTAATCCTGCTCAATAAATAATGATCAGCCAGCACGATGGCAGCCATCGATTCAACAATGGGGACTGCGCGTGGCAGCACACATGGATCGTGGCGTCCTTTTGGATTGATGACTACTTCATTTTCAGCACGATCAATCGTATTTTGTTCTTTTAGCAGGGTAGCGATGGGCTTAAAGGCAACGTTAAAGTAGATGTCTTCGCCATTTGAAATTCCGCCTTGTATTCCACCTGAATGGTTGGTTTTGGTGTGTACTCCACTTTCCGTCTTTATAAAAACATCATTGTGTTCAGAACCCGATAAATGGGTGCCTTCGAATCCCGAACCGTATTCAAAACCTTTCACAGCATTAATACCCAGCATGGCGAAACCCAGATCAGCATGTAATTTATTAAAAACCGGTTCGCCCCAGCCAGCAGGAACACCTTGAATAACTCCGGTAACAATACCGCCAACAGTATCGCTGTCCCGGCCAGCTTCTTCAATCCGGGCAATCATCAAGTCAGCAGTTTCGGCATCCGGACAACGGACAATGTTCGATTCTGTCAGGCTTAGATCAAGATCGGTATACGGTTTATTTAACTGTATTTCACCAACACGTGAGACGTAAGCCTGAATGGAAACACCCACCTTAGCCAGAAGCAATTTGGCTACAGCTCCGGCAACTACCCGGGCGATGGTTTCCCTGGCTGAGGAGCGGCCACCTCCGCGATGGTCGCGGGTTCCGTATTTCTGAATGTAAGTGTAATCGGCATGTGACGGACGAAAAACATCTTTCAGATCGTTGTAATCCGACGAATGCTGATCTTTATTCCGGATCTGAAAAGCGATGGGAGTTCCCTGCGTTTTGCCCTCAAAAATTCCGGATAGGAATTCAACCTGATCACTTTCGTCACGCTGAGTGGTGATTTTAGATTGACCTGGTTTTCGTCGGTTTAATTCATTCTGAATAAAATCCGGATCGATATCCAAACCGGCAGGGCAGCCGTCAATAATCCCGCCAATGGCTTTACCATGCGATTCGCCAAAAGAAGTTAACCTGAAAATCTGTCCAAAGCTGTTCATACGCGATATTTGTATCAAGCACCAAGATTCAGGGGAAACAGAATAATCCATTTGACCTGAGATCCGGATATCAAATTCATAAAAACTAAAAATGTTGTCCCAAAATACGAAATTCTGAGACAACATCTTAAAACTATTTAAATTAACAGATTAGCTGATTAACAGCCACATCCGCAACTTCCTTCGCCTTCAGAGCCACAACCTCCATCACCACAACCTTCATCGCCGCAACCACCGCTTCCGCAGCCACAACTTCCACCACCACCTACAGTAGCAGCAATTTCTTCATCAGTAGCTTCTCTTACTTCAGTAATTTCGCCTTTGAAGAACAAGTTTTCACCAGCCAACGGATGGTTGAAATCCATTTTTACGATTTCGTCGGTGATTTCCAAAACAAGACCATTCATTCGCTGTCCGCTGGTGCTCATCATTGGAACCGAATTTCCGACAGAAATAACTTCTTCGTCAAATTCGCCTTCAATAAAGAAAAGATGTTTTGGGAGATCGACAATTGCATTTTCGTCCAATTCACCGTAAGCATCTACGTCCTGCAAACTAATTTCAAACGGATTGCCTATTTCGAAACCTTCCAGATGTGACTCGAATTTTGGAAGCATCAGACCAGCACCAAATATAAAACTCAATGGTTTTTCGATCGTTGCCTGTTCTATCATTTCTCCTGCCGCATCATCGTAGTGTAGATCGTATGTCAGGGAAACCATTTTGTTTTTTCCTATTTTCATAGCTTTTTGTTTTTATATTTAAAATATTGAATAATTGTACAAAGAAATAAAATTCGCTGATAATACAAAAAGTATCCATCTATTGATTGCAATTAGTTAAAGATAACATCAGAAATGGACTTTGGTTTATCGCTAAAACTGTTTGAATTGAAATTAGTTGTCTTCAGTTTGCTCTAAAAATGTCAGGAGTAATCTTCAACTAGCTGAAAAAGGATAAGCTAGCTTGTTTGTCCCAGCTTTTTTGATCTGATGTAAACTGTTTTTTTTCTTTCTGTAATTTTCAGAAAATATTTTCTGAATTTAAATGATTCACATTCCGGATCAGTTTATATTGTTGTGGGGAAAGGTATTGGTAAGGTTTTCAAGTATCGATTCAAAATACGATTATTTAGCCCGAAATTGAAGATACAGTCCTTAAGCCGGACGGGCTTTTACTTTTTTCCTACAACAAAAAATAGTAAATATCCCGAATGAATTGGATTGAAACATCATTCTTCAAATTTTAAGCAACAATTGATCGGAGCGAGTGCGAGGGCCGTCAAAACGCCCGGCAGAGGGTTCGTTTTGACAAGATTTTTGCTTACTTTTCATCGATTGGAAAAGTAAGGGCCAGTCCGGCCTGAGGACAGAAAACGGATTTGAAATTGACCGTTTTAATATTGCTCCACAACTATATGAAATGATTCACATTCCTGTCTCTATTCGTTTGTTTATTTCAGGCATTGAACTATTTCGAATTGACTTTCCGAAAAAATAGTGCGACAATGAATAGATGGACGGTTGAATTGCTGGCTGTCAGGAAGTAACCAGACCGACCGTTTTAAAAGTGAAGAATTTCTGAACGAAATAACTATAAACTACTACAATTCCGGTAGTTATAATCTTGGCAACGGTAGGCCATATTCCCCCGAATTCGACAAGAATTTTCAGAAATAAATAGTTTAAGAAAATTGAACCTGATACAGAGATCATGTAACGGATCAATTGGGTGCGACCGCGAATCTCGGAACTGGTAAACGTGATGTATTTGGCAAGAAGAAATCCGGTGAAAAAAGTAATCGGAAAAACGATCAGAAATGCGGCAATGTGCGGACTGATTGAAACAATCTGCAAATCGATTACCTGTCTGTCAATTACAAAGTTGTAGCAGATAAAATAAAGAAATATATCAAGAGCGGTATTAAACCCTCCTGTAGCAGCGTATCTGAATGTTTCCAAAGGAATTAACCTCCGGAAAGGGGTGTAGAAATAATCAATAATCCGGATGATTATCAATTGAATATTCTTTACCAGATTTACCATACTTTGGAATGAATTACGATTTGTTCATTTGGCAAAATGAGCTGCCAGTTATTCAAAACGCTGCTTTTATTTTTTCTTACAAAATAAGGAGAAAAGTTTGAAATATTATTCAACGATGGCAAAATATGCTAAAAAACAATTACTGAGCCTCATTCATTTAGTTCAAAATATAAAATCAAGTTGGAAACTTAAGTAAATAATTGATCCAATTCATAATGGAAATGCCTATTTTTCTGAAAAATATTTTTCTATCAAAACCTAATTGTTTAATGAACCCTTTTCTGAAAAAATTAGAAGATTTTCACCAATGGCGAATTAACAATATCAGTACAAAAAATTTTGTGATGATATTGAGTATTTTAATTGGTATAACATCAGGTTTTGTTGCCGTAATTATCAAGAATGCCGTAAAAATGATGCATAAGTTGCTGAAGGTTTTTTTCTTCGATGACATGAATCGTTACCTTTTCTTTTTATATCCAATTATTGGGCTTACCCTAACGGTGATATTTATCAAATATATTTTGCGAAAACCGGTTCGGCATGGAATCCCAAATGTGCTGTATGGCATTTCGAAGAGAAAGGGATTCATAAGCAAACACAATACATTTTCGTCTGTAATTACTTCTGCATTTACAGTTGGATTTGGTGGTTCTGTGGGACTCGAGGGACCAACAGTATCAACCGGAGCAGCTATTGGATCGCAATTGAGTAAGTTTTTCCGTCTGGAGTACAAATACGTTATTTTAATGCTGGGATGTGCTTCTGCTGCATCGATGGCGGCTATTTTTAAGGCTCCCATTGCAGGTATTGTTTTCGCTGTTGAGGTTATCATGATTGACCTGACGACCTTCTCGCTGATTCCATTGTTGCTGGCATCAGCATCGGCAGTACTTACATCTTACCTTTTTTTGGGCATGGATGTTTTATATCCTTTTGAGGTTAAATCGGCTTTTGTATTGTCTGAATTTCCAAAATATATTCTTCTGGGGATTTTAACCGGATTGGTCTCCGCTTATTTTATAAAAATGTATGTCAGGATTGCAAAACTTTTTTCAGCGGTCAAACTTAAAAGATATCGCCTGATAATTGGGGGCACATTACTCGGGATGCTTATTTTTCTTTTCCCTTCTCTATACGGGGAAGGATATGAGGCAATTAACAGTGGTCTTACCGGTGATTTAGGCTACCTTTTCAACAATAGCTTTTTCTCCTCCTTCAACGATAATATGCCGGTTATATTACTACTGCTGGCACTTATAATCCTGACGAAAGTGGTTGCTACTTCGCTGACCTTTGGAGCCGGAGGTGTTGGCGGTATTTTTGCACCTGCCCTTTTTACGGGTGTAAACACGGGCCTTTTCCTGGCCTATATATTAAAAAATGTGATGGGCTTCAATATCAATGTTGATAATTTTGCACTTCTGGGTATGGGAGGATTGTTGACTGGAGTACTGCATGCCCCACTTACCGGAATATTCTTAATCGCTGACATTTCAGGAGGATACAAACTTTTTGTCCCGTTAATGATTACCGCGACATTTTCATACCTTACTGTAAAAATCTTTACAAAAAACTCCGTTTATACGGAACAACTTTCCCAGCATAAGCAATTGGTCACCCATCACCGGGACAAGCATGTTTTGTCTATTATGCATGTGCCCGATTTAATTGAAACTGACTTTGTATTGCTTAAACCCGACGATAAGTTGCGCCAACTCGTAGATGCCATCTCAGTATCGCACCGAAACCTTTTTCCTGTTGTCGACGACAACGGCATACTGGTAGGAATGGTAAAAATGGACGATGTAAGACACCTGATTTTCAAACAAGATGTGTACGATAAAATAACCTTAAAGGAAATCATGTATCTGCCTGAGCACTGGATTTCACCACACGATTCGATGGATGAAGTCGTAGATAAATTTGTATCAAGCGAAAGGTATAACCTTGCTGTTATCGACAAAGGGAAATATCGCGGTTTCATTTCCCGTGCAAAGGTTTTCTCTGACTATCGTGAATATGTAAAAATGTTTTCACATGATTAATGTAGTCGTAATTTAGGCTGAAATTATCTGTTTCAGCTTTTCGAAATGGATTAAACGAACTGCTATTCGTTCGCAGTGATGTTTGGTAATTGCCAATGCTTTTTATGACGGCTCGGCAAAGGAAAAAATTAAGCAAACTATATCTGATTATTCCGATTTCCGAAAACAAGGTGACCGAATTTGATGTCACAGTTAAAAAAGATCTTCGTTTGGAGGGAATGGGCAGAGGAAAACAAAAATAATAACCGCCTGACACACAAGGGGAACTCTTTTAAATCCCCTTGAGATTTTCAATAAAATTCATTTTTCGTAAATAAATCTATTTCATAAATGAACAATCATTCATTTATGCTGTTTCTATTTGTAGTTAAAGAAAAACACGGTTATGGTAAGAATTAAAACAGAGGACAAGCGCGAAGCCATTTTGCTGGCAACATTAAGATTGGTAAACAGCAATGGATTTCATGCTGCACCCATGTCGAAAATAGCCCGTGATGCTGGAGTTTCGGCAGGAACTATTTATTTGTATTTTCAGAATAAAGAAGATTTGGTAAATACTCTTTACCGCGAGTTAAAGACCCGTTTTGCACAAAAAACACTGGAGGGATTTAATCCGGAAGCCCCGGTGAAAAAAGGATTTGAAGTGATCTGGCGTAATATCCTGAATTATAAACTGAATGCGCCTGATGAAGCTACTTTTATCGAACAGTGCGACAATACGCCAATGGTAACAACTGACAGCCGGGAATTTGGAATGAAAGCAGTCCAACCTCTATTCGACCTTTGGGAGCGTGGGCAACAAGAAGGAATAATTAAACCGCTTTGCAGACATATGCTATTTGCACACTCTCTTCTGCCGATCATTTATGTTCTAAACATATATTCCAAAGCTGGAGAAGAATTGAACAATGAAGCCATTGAGGCATCATTGGGTGCATCCTGGGATGCGATAAGAACGTAGCTATATTCATTAAACTGAATGAATATTCATTTCGAAGTTTGGAGATCAAAAATGATGACAATAATTCAATAAATATGGATAAGTATAAAATTGTTTAAAACAGAAAAATGACAAAACAAATTGTATTAAAATCGAGACCATTAGGTCTGCCTGCAGCAGCGAATTTCGAACTAAAATCAGTTGAAATTTCAACTCTGGCTGAAGGTGAAGTCAGGCTCAAAGCTCACACCTTTTCGGTAGATCCTTATATGAGGGGACGAATGAGCGATGCCAAATCATATGTGGCACCCTATCAGGTCGGAGAACCAATTGAGGGTGGATTAGTTGCACGTATTGAGGCAAGTAAGGTTGATAATCTGAAAGTGGGCGACTATGTGATGGGAAGACTACCCTGGCAGGAAGAAATGGTTGTTCCGGCCAAAGACTTACAGGTACTTGATGAGAAAATTGCTCCATTGAGCTATTATCTTGGTGTTCTTGGAATGCCTGGACTTACAGCGTATTTTGGTTTGCTCGACATCGGTAAACCTCAAAATGGTGAAACGGTGGTGGTTTCAGGTGCCGCAGGTGCTGTAGGAATGGTTGTAGGGCAAATTGCTAAAATTCAGGGCTGTCGTGTTGTTGGGATTGCCGGTGACGATGCAAAAAACGATTATTTGCTGAACGAACTGAATTTTGATGCGGTTATTAATTACAAAACCGTTGAAAACCTTGATGCTGCTCTTGCTTCGGCTTGCCCTTCCGGAATTGATGTTTATTTCGATAATGTAGGCGGTAGAATTTCTGATTCGGTAGTAGCTCAAATAAACAATGGTGCCAGAATAATTATCTGCGGACAAATTTCGCTTTACAACGAAACAAGTCAGCCCATCGGACCACGCATTCAACCAACAATTCTGAAACGCAGTGCTCTCATGCAGGGATTTATTGTAGGCAACTATGCTTCACGTTTTCCTGAAGGATTTATGAAATTAGCTGAATGGGTAGGTAGTGGACAGCTAAAATATACCAATACCACTTACAAGGGATTTGAAAAACTTCCGGAGGCATTTATTGCACTTTTTGAAGGCAAAAACCTGGGAAAATTAATTGTAGAAGTTTAATACAACTTAAAATAGAATAGTATGAATAATTTTGAATTTTTTAATCCGGTAAAGATCATTTTCGGTAAAGATCAGTTGAAGAAATTAGCATCTCATATTTCTTCAGATAAAAAAATAATGATGGTATACGGAGGTGGTAGCATTCTGAAAAATGGGGTACATGCCTCAATTAAAGAAGCACTGAAAAACTATACCATGGTTGAATTTAATGGAATCGAGCCAAATCCGAAATACGAAACTGTGATGAAAGCAGTTGAGTTAGCCAAGGCCGAAAAGGTTGATTTTTTGCTCGCAGTCGGTGGTGGATCAGTCATCGATGCGACTAAGTTTATTGCTGCAGCTGTACTCTTTGACAAAGGTGAACCCTGGGATATTCTGGCAAAACGCAAACCGGTGATGGCAGCTCTTCCATTTGGCGCTGTGCTTACTTTGCCTGCGACGGGATCGGAGATGAACTCGGGATCAGTAATTACACGGGAATCGACCATGGAGAAATTTGCATTTTCCAGTCCGCTGACATTTCCTCAATTTTCATTTTTACTTCCTGAAGCGGCTTCAACTTTGCCCAATCGCCAGGTTGCCAATGGGGTGGTAGATGCCTTTATGCATGTCATGGAGCAATATATGACGTATCCGGCCAATGCTCCTTTGCAGGATCGCTTTGCCGAATCAATTTTGCAAACCTTAGTTGAAGTGGGGCCTAAAGTTTATGCCAATCCGGCTGATTATGATGCTATGTCGAGTTTGATGTGGAGTGCCACTATGGCTTTGAACGGATTAATCAGTTGTGGTGTACCTCAGGATTGGGCGGTGCACACGATGGGGCATGAATTGACAGCCCAGTTTGGAATCGATCATGCACGAACACTCGCCATTATTGCACCAAACCATTATACCTATAATATGGAAAGTAAGAAGGAAAAGCTGGCTCAATACGGGAAGCGTGTCTGGGGAATCAGCGAAGGAACAGATGATGAAATAGCTCTTGCCGCTATTGAAAAAACGGTAACGTTCTTTCATTCTCTTGGGGTTAATACTAAGCTTTCGGAATATACCGATGCTTATGCAGGAACGGCTCAACATATTTCGAACCGTTTTACCGAGCGTGGCTGGGTCGGACTTGGCGAACGCCAGAAACTAAAACCATCCGATGTTGAAAAAATTGTAGAAATGAGTTATTGATAAAAATAGAAACAGTAAATGTATACCATTATGAAAGTATTAATCGTTCTAACATCGCATAGCGATTTAGGCAACACAGGAGAAAAAACGGGATTTTGGATTGAAGAGTTTGCTGCACCTTATTATGTGCTGGCCGATGCCGGAGTGCAGATTACAATTGCTTCACCTAAGGGCGGACAACCGCCGGTTGATCCAAAGAGTGAGTTGGAAAGTTTTCAAACCGATGCAACACACCGGTTCGATAAGGATGCTGAACTCAAAGAAAAACTGGCGCATACCTACAAACTTACTGATGTAAATGCAGACGACTTTGATGCCGTATTTTATCCCGGAGGACATGGGCCGCTGTGGGATTTATCGACCGACAAAAATTCAGTTTCATTAATTGAAACATTTTATAATCAGGGAAAACCAGTTGTCTTTGTATGTCATGCTCCAGGTGCATTAATTCATGCCAAATTGCCGAATGGCGACCCATTGGTGAAGGGAAAAGAAGTTACTGGATTTTCGAATTCGGAAGAAGAAGCCGTTCAGCTAACCAAGGTTGTTCCATTTTTACTGGAAAACGAAATGGAAAAGTTAGGCGGACACTATAGCAAAGGCTCTGATTGGGGTTCGTATGTAAAAGAAGATGGTCTGCTAATTACCGGCCAAAATCCTGCATCGTCCGAAGCCGCGGCTAAAGCGTTGCTGAAGGCATTGAAGAATAAGCAGAAATAATCTGATTTGTAGTAATTATTGTCAAAGAAAGGTCGTCCCAATTCGTTTTGAGACGGCCTTTTTTCATGCTTTCGTTCCGGGGTAGTGATCAGCAACCACCGGTTTCAAAACATCGATGATTTGGGCATTATTACTTCACATTTCATTTCCAATTTTGCTCACTAAATGGTCCATTTTAATCTCTAAGTTAAAAATGCTAATTCCATTTTTGTGCGGTCTCTTTAAAAATGGTTAGAATCGATAGAAGTTTCAGCAGAAATTCTCATCTTCACTCTTTCTAAAAAATTGAACCATGAAACTAAGCCTATCGTTCCTGTTGTTTTTTACCTTGACTTTTTCTGATGGATTCGTCGTTCAGAGTCAGGAAAACTGGACTCATCTGCGGGGAAATCAACTTGACGGACATTCTGTGAGTAAACAAGCTCCGGTATCCTGGAGTGAAACAAATACTATTTTGTGGAAAACTGAAATCCGCGGGATTGCCTGGTCGTCACCAGTTGTTTTTGGTGATCAGATCTGGACCAGTTCAGCTACCCGTAGTGGTGATGAAATGTTTGCCGTTTGCACTGATTTTGCTTCAGGAAAAATAGTCAAAGAAGTCATGCTTTTTAAACCTGATTCGGTTCAGTATATGCACCCGACAAATAGTTATGCCACTCCAACTCCCTGCATTGAAGACGGTTTTGTTTACGTGCATTTCGGAACTTATGGCACTGCCTGTATTGACACCCGAAGTTTTGAAATTGTATGGACTCGTACCGACCTGAATTGCGAACACATGCAAGGTGCAGCATCTTCACCAATTCTATATAAAAATCTGTTGATCCTGCACATCGAGGGAACTGATGTTCAGTATGTGATTGCACTGGATAAACACACAGGTAAAACCGTATGGAAAACCGATCGGCCTCAGGAATTTTACAAAGATATTGAAGGCGTTTCCCGAAAAGCATATTGTACGCCAATCGTGGTTCAAGTTAATGGTAAAGATCAGCTGATCAGCAATGGATCGCAGCTTTGTATTGCCTATGAACCCGAAACCGGGAAGGAAATCTGGCAGGTTTTTTATGGCGATGATTCTACGGTCAGTATGCCACTGAGCTACGGAGGTCTGGTTTTTGTTAATTCGGGTTGGATGTTTCCTGAAGGTGGTACGTTTTATGCCCGTCTGCTGGCTGTTGATCCAACTGGAACAGGCGATGTGACCAAAACACATGTTCCCTGGGAGACCGGCGAAGATGTTCCTCAAATATCGACACCAGTGATTGTGGATAGCCTGATTTACATGGTTCATGAACGCGGTGAACTAACTTGTCTGAACGCTAAAAATGGTGCAGTTATTTGGAAAACCAAATTGAAAGATCAGTTTAATGCTTCCGTTTTGTACGCTTCCGGAAATATTTATTTGTTCAGTGTGAAAGGGAAAACCTATGTGATTAAACCCGGGATGAGTTATCAGCTGATTGCTGAAAACCAATTGGATGGTATGGTTAAGGCAACTCCGGCAATTGTTCGGGACAATATTATTTTCAGAACGGATAAATATTTATACCGGATTGGGAAATAGGTTTTGGAATATTTCTATATTTGTCTTGCAACGAATTAAATAACAGTTGAATTTTGAGCTTGAACTAAAGCAGCTGAAAAAAAATCAATAACTGTACTAGCCTAAAATAATTTTGGTTTTATTCATGAAATGCCGTTTCTCTGTTATATATAAATCATTTTTATTCAGTTTTTGATAATGTAATAAAATGTGACTTGATAATTTGTAAAGCAATATAATTAACTAAATTCTATTCATATGCAAAAAACTAGCTCTGTATTCATGCTTATTCTATTGATATTTAGCATGAACTGTTTTGCACAACAGGAAAAGGGATTAAAACGAAAAGTTGCTATTGGGCGATTTTCAAATGAAACACAATATGCAAAAAGTGTCTTTTATGACAAAGATAATGACCCAATGGGTAAACAAGCTTCCGATATTCTGTCAACCAGATTGGCCGCTTCGGAAAAATTCCTTTTAATCGAAAGACAGGATTATGACAAAATTGTGAGTGAACTCGCCACAGGTGGAGGTTTATCCCAGAATATTGGAGCAGATTTTTTGGTGATTGGCTCTATTACTGAATTTGGTCGAAAAACCATTGGAAATCAGAAGGTGTTCTCCAATAGTAAGGAACAAATTGTTGAGGCAGCTGTGAGTATCCGTTTAGTCGATGTTTCAACGGGATTAATTGTCTTTAGCGGAGAAGCTAAAGGCGAAGCAACCGCCGAGGACAAGCGTGTAATGGGCTTTGGTAAAACTGCCGATTATGATGCGACACTTGCCGATAAAGCAATCTCTGCTGCTATTTCTAAATTGGTTGAGAATATCATAAACAAATGCATGGACAATCCATGGAAAGCATACATCTTATCGGTTGAAGATGGTACTTATATTATTTCAGGCGGAGAATCGCAGGGAATAAAAGCTGGCGATGTATTCTCGATTGTTGAAAAGGGTAAGAAAGTGAAAAATCCACAAACAGGTTTGAATATCGAACTGCCGGGGAAAGTTGTTGCTTCGATTAAAGTAGATCAAACAATGGGAGATACGCCTCAGAACGAGATTTCGTTAGCGTCTATTGCTGATGGAGCTATTGATGCTTCTAATCTGGAAAAGTATTACATCACTGAGAAAAAATAATGATTATGAAGAAGTTAATAATATTGGCATTAGTCATAGTAGGTCTTTCTGCTTGTGGACCAAATATGTATAGCACAAAATCAGCAGGGAAAGACAATTCATCGTTTATTGTTGTTGTCACCGATGGTCAGGCTTATGATAATGTGTCCGTTATTGTCGACGGTCAAAAATACCCAATCGAAACAGTTTATAAATTAAAGGCCATACGTAAAGCTCATCCTGTTACCGTTTCACCGGGAAAGCATAAAGTTGAGGTTATTTCAAACGGGAAAACATTGGTTGAAGAGAACATTTTTATAGGATTACAAGAAACAAAAAAAATAGTCTTACAATGAGAAAAAACTATCTGTTAATAGCTGTAATCAGCTTCCTCGCTATTTCCTGCACAACAACCAAGCCATTATACAATTGGAGGGGCTATGATGATGCAGTTTATGCCTATACGAAGAACAGTGATGAAAAAAGCACAGAAAATCTAATCAAGATTTATGAGAAATTGATTAAAAAATCTGGTGGAACAAGAAATGTGCCTCCTCCTGGTGTTTGTGCCGATTATGGTTATATCCTGATTAAAAAGGGTGAAGTTGTAAAAGGAAAAGAACTACTGGTTAAAGAGACAGTATTGTATCCTGAATCGAAACAATTTATTGACAGAATTATTAAAAGATTTGACAAATGAAAAAGATCATATACTTTGCTGCATTAGCCATATTGTTTGCAAGTTGCTCGACATCAAAATTGCAAACAAAATCAGTTGCTTATAAAACTTTGTATGAAGAAAAGCCTCTTTCGATACTTGCTCTTCCTCCGATAAACAAAAGTACAAAAGTTGAGGCCAAAGAACTTTTTTACAGCTCACTTGCGGTACCGTTCACATTGAATGGTTATTACGTTATGCCTCCTCTTTTGTCGATGGAAATTTTGAAAGAGGAAAGTGCCTATGATGCCGAAATGTTTATTAATGGTTCGATGAAGAAGGTTGGTGAATTGTTTGGTGTTGATGCTGTTTTATTTACAACTATTCACGAGTGGACGAAAACTTCAATAGCCTCGCAAATAAATGTAAAAATCGAATATATGCTAAAGTCTACGAAAACAGACGAGATATTATTCGACCGAATTGGTGATGTAACACTTAGTGTATCTGTCAATACCGGTAGTATAATCGGAAATGTTGTTGGCAGTATGATTGCGACCTCATTGACTAAGGAGATTGTCGTAGGTAGAAATTGTAATATTTATACCATCAGTGATATTCCTGCGGGAAAATATAGCCCGTTATTTGGTCTGGATGGTGACAAAAAAGCGCAGCCAAAAGAATTTAAAACGGTTATATCAAAAAATCTTTAGGTATAAATTCAATTTAAAAAAGGCCATCTCATTGAAGTTGAGATGGCCTTTTTTTTTGTACTTAAATCAGTGGAATTTTACAAATACCATGGTTTTGGTATTTCCGGCAAAGCCATCCGGATGCGCCATTCCTTGGGAAAATAATTATTGGCGCGGTTTCCAAGGTTTTTTACAAAACCAAGTGGCACTCCCTGGTACTGAACCAACATCCAGCTTTTGACCGTTGAAGCGATTTTGATTTCGTCCTTTCTCTGGAAAAGCAAAGCATCGCGCAAATCGAGTTCAATCGATTCAAAGATATCAGGATTGCGGTCGACCGAAAGCGCAAAGGTATGTTCGGGTAGCAAGTCATTCTTTTTAAACTGAGCCACCGGTAAGCCAAAGCTGATTATACGGAGTCGTTCTGAAAGTGCATTCAATACCGGAATTTTGTATTCAGGAAAAGCAATCAGAAATTCGCTTTTGGCGAAAAACTCTGAATTTTCAGTCTTCAGCCAATTCCGGATTTCAGCAAAATTTCCGGGCATTTTTTCGAGCCTTGTTTTCGATTTCTTCGGAATAGAGTAGGAGTCGCTGCCGTCTTTTTTACGAATCAAGGTCAGGAAAAAACCTTCGCCCATAACTTTGTGCGGAAGAAAACGGTAGCCAAATAAACCGTTGTTTTCAATTTCTTCAGCTCCCCAACTTTCCTGAAGTGGAATCCGGATACTTTCTACTTCATTATTTTCAGCCAGCCATTTCAGGTTTTCTTCATTTTCAGCCGGATTAAATGTGCAAGTGCTGTAAATCAGGTATCCTCCGGTTTTTAGTGACGGCCAGATATCGGCCAGAATCCGTCGCTGACGGGTGGCGCACAGTTTTGTCGAATCAACCGACCAGTGACTGATTGCAGCTGCGTCGCGCCTGAAAAGACCTTCGCCCGAGCAGGGCGCATCAACCAAAATCAGATCGAATAAACCTTCCAGCGGAGTAAAATCAGCCGGGTCGTTGCTGCAGACCACCACATTTTGATGGCCCCATTTGCGGATGTTTTCATTTAAAACCGAAACCCGCGAACGGATCACTTCGTTCGCCACTAACAAGTCGCTGCTGTCCAGAAGACTGAGTAAATGAGTCGATTTTCCACCTGGCGCTGCGCACAGATCCAAAACAATTCGGTCTTTCCCATGTTCAATTTGCCTGAAAGCCTGCTCCATAAACATCGAACTGGCTTCCTGTACGTAATAGGCTCCGGAATGAAATATGGGATCGAGCGTAAACGAAGGCCGTTCTTCGAGGAATATTCCTGTTTCGCACCATGGAATTTGTTCCACAGAATTTGGAATCTTGTTGAATTTGTGTGGGTTGGTTCGCAAACTAATGGCCGGAACCTGATCGATTGATTGAATAAAACGATCAAAGTCGGCAGAAAACTGGTTTTTTATTCGCTCCAGAAAAGCGATTGGCAATATTTCGGATGTCTTTTCGATGGTTTTTTTGAGTTTTCTTGTGATATTTGCGGCAAGATAATTTGATTGAGTTTAAAAAACAAATAACTATGGTTGATCAGAATTTAGTTTCAGACCTGAACAAACAAGCAGATGCTGCAAATTTAGTTGGAATGCTGAAGAATGTAGCTCAGCAATTTCCGGGGAAAGCAGTTTTTACTAGCAGTTTCGGTATTGAAGATCAGGTGATAACCGATATGATTTTCAGTAATAATCTGGATATTAAAGTCGTTACTTTAGACACGGGCCGTTTGTTCGAAGAAACATATAAGGTCATGAACCGCACATTGGAGAAATACAGTAAACCTATTCTAAGTTATTTCCCGAAGCATGAGCCGGTGGAAAAAATGATTGCAGAAAAAGGTCCCCTGAGTTTCTATGTGTCGCTTGAAAACCGGAAAGAGTGTTGCCATATTCGCAAGGTTGAACCGCTGACGCGTGCTCTGGATGGCATGGAATGCTGGATTACCGGTTTGCGGGCTTCTCAGTCGGAGAACCGTCATGATTTGGACTTTTTTGTTTGGGACGCCGGATTTCAGCTGATCAAATTCAATCCGCTTCTAAATTGGACGCTCGAAGAATGTCAGGCCTATGTTAAGGAGAATAATGTTCCGTACAACGTTTTACACGACCGAGGTTTTGTGAGTATTGGTTGTGCTCCCTGTACACGCGCTATTCAGCCGGGCGAAGATTTTCGCGCAGGTCGTTGGTGGTGGGAAAACAACTCTAAAAAAGAGTGCGGATTGCACACCCATCAGGAGTAGAGGCCAGGCCTGATCAGCCCGGAATGTGACAGAAATAAAGAGGATGTATCAAAAGTCATTGACCCCGTCATCCTGAACTTGTTTCAGGATCTCAATGTATATCGGATCCTGAAATAAATTCGGGGTGACTAGATCTGCGAGAGTTTTGACTTTTGATACAGCCTCCATCATTTTATCCTTGATCTGTTTATTTATCCAAAATTTCTCTTCCAAACGGTGTCAACGCCAGGGATACGAGTTTGAAATGCTGTTTGGCCCATGGAATTCCGATGATGGTGATTCCGAGTAATATTCCGAAAATCAGATGGGTTAATGCAATCCATATTCCTCCGAGAAGCAGCCAGATGATGTTCATGATGGTTGACAGGCAACCCGGAGCCGATGGCTTGTACCCAATTGTTTTTCCGAAGGGCCATAAAGCCAGTATCGCCAGTTTAAAGGCCTGAAGTCCAAATGGAATACCAATGATTGTCAGGCAAAGCAAAAATCCGGACACCATATATTCCATAAAAACGATAAAACCACCAAAAATCAGCCAGATCAAATTACCAATTGTACTCATGTTTTTTTATTTTGATTCTAAAGGTACAATAATCGTATAATCCTTTTATTATTTCATTAGATAATAGGGTACTTCATGTATTTTACCGGTAAATGAAATTATTGTCCAATTCTAAACTTTCATTGTTTTCCATTTTCCTTTTCTGAAGAAATACCAGGCAGTCAGAGTTAATGCTGTTTCAGCAGCTACGATGGCAATGCATATTCCATAGATCTTCATGTCAAATACGATGGCAAGCAGATAGGCCAGTGGTATTTCGAAAAGCCAGAAGCAGAACAGGTTGATACGGGTTGGAGTCACCGTGTCTCCACTGCCGTTAAATCCCTGAATCAGCACCATCCCCAGAGCATACGAAACAAAGCCGTAACTGATAATCCGCAAACTAATTGCACCACTGTTTACCACTTCCGGATCGTTGATAAACAGACGAATGAGTGGTTCCGGAAAAATGATCAGGAGAATGCCCATCAATCCAAGTAATACCATGTTGGTATAGGCTGTAATCCATACCGTTCGCTCGGCTCTTTCGGGCTGTTTGGCTCCCAGATTTTGCCCGACCAGTGTTGAGGCGGCATTGCTCAATCCCCAGGATGGCAACAGAACAAAAACGACAATACGAATGGCGATTGTGTATCCAGCCAAAACTTCTGAACCTAATACAGAAATAATCCGGAAAAGTGCAATCCAGCTTGAAGTAGCAATGATGTTTTGAAGGATTCCGCCGGTAGAAAGTTTAAACAATTGAATCATGACCTTTAGTTTGATTTGCAGGTGATGAACTTCAAGTCTGATTCTTTTATTCCCGTAAAACAAAAGGTAAAACTGGTAACAAACAGCTAGTCCGCGTCCAATGGTTGTTGCAACAGCAGCACCCATCAGTCCAAGTTCAGGAAATGGACCGATACCAAAAATCAGCAGCGGATCGAGAACGATGTTGATCAGGTTGGCCATCAGCAAAACACGCATCGAAACAGCTGCATCTCCCGAGCTCCGGAAAACGGCATTGATGATGAACAGCAACATGATGACTGCATTTCCTCCAAACATGACTGTTGGATACCAATAACCTACTTCCGCCATTTCTTCGGAAGCTCCCATCAGTAATAAAAAATCTTTGGCATATATGATTCCGGGAATCGCAACCAGAATGGATACGAAAAAACCTGCAACGATGGCCTGAAAGGCTGCTATTCCGGCTTTCTCTGGTTTTTTCTCACCAATACGCCGGGCTACCATTGCTGTGGTGGCCATACTAAGTCCCATACCAATGGCATAAACATTATACACATATATACCCCAACTGTATATAGTTGTTTTTCTGCGCATTGCAGGCTTAAAATAATTAAATAAATCTCCAGAAAAGTAAAAAAGGTGTTGTATCAACTACACTATTAGCAGATTTCTTCAAATATTTCTAAAATTACATGCATAAGGATAATTCTATAACTATGCCAAAATCTGAAGCTAATATCTTCGCTTCCAAATTAATCCATTAATATGAAAGCCATGATATTGAAAAAATCAAATTTATTTAGTCTAATAATTGTTCTGCTCTTTGCTACAATTTTTGCAATAATAGATAATAGCTCAGTTCTTGAATGGTTGGAGTATGTTTTATTATTCTACATTTGGGGAACTACATTTAAAAAAAGTGTTGCACCTTGATGTGTTACCCAACTTTAAAACATATCCAAAACTTATAAACAATCTTGTATTTCAGTCAATTAAATTATAACTTTCAGATGTTTATTGTTTAGCACCACCTAAATCAAAAATAACTCCCGCCCTGCGTGTATTTGCGGAACATTAGCAAACATGGGAAGACAAAATTTGCACTTGACAAATATTTAGATTTATGACAAATAATCAATATAGAGATTTACGATTTTCTAATAATTGATTTTCTTGATAAGTTCTGATTTTAATATTATTATATATGAAACCTGAGTATCCAGTTTTTTTTGCAAAGACAAGCACTGTAATTGCAATACCAATTATTTTGATTACTTTATCATTTTATATTACTCGTGCTATCAATCTTCCTGCAAATGAAGTTTTCCCATTGGCTATAGCAGCATTTGGGATTACAGCTGCTTTATCAGGTATCTGTTTTACAATGGCACCAACAAAAACAGATGAATCAGCAATTAGATATGCTGGAGAAAAGTTTCTACATTCTTCTTTATTATTGATACAATCTGTAATTGTTATTTATGCAAAGGATTCGTTATTATCCTTAGATTTAATGACCAAACATGGCACAATTAAGATTATAATAGTTATTGTGTTTAGTTCTGTAATATCTTTAGTTTCGGTAATGGCTGCAATAACATGGTATCATGGTTTTGATTCACTAAATAGTGATTTATGGGAAAAATGGAAAAAAAGGATTGAGGATATGAGAAAATCAAATAAAAAGGAATCGGAAAAATAATTAATAAAGGCACGTTTGCTAACAGTAAAAACACCAAGTAGGTCGGGTTTCGGTGCTTCGGTGCCAGAAAAGTATTAAATTTGAAAAGCAAATCTTCGTAGGAAAGTTATCGGGTAAAATTCCACCATGCGTGTTTTTGTGGAATGTTAGCAATAATTTTAAAAAACATAATATGGCAAAAATAACTGAAATAAGACTTACACTGGCTGCATTCATACATGGAATTGAAATGGATTTAAAAAATGTAATTAAAAAATACATTTCACCCTTTCATGAAAATACTTCATTCCTACAAAACGCTGAACTTGAAGCAAAAGTTATTGATAGATATAAAAAAGAAAACCCTGGCGTTGATTACAAAAATAATATTGACGATGTAGTTGACTTTATCGATTTTTCAGATTCATTTCTAATTCTAAAAAAGAATGAAGTATTTCTCCCAAAAAAAATGACTGAATATTTGATTTCCATTTATAATGATTTAATTGAAATATCACCTATCAGAAATAGAGTAATGCATACTAGACCTTTACTTGGTGGTGATTTTTCTACTGTATATGATTTTATTACTAAGATTAAAAAAGCAGATGCAATCGATTGGAAATTTTCAATTGAAACTAGGGAATTGGTTGAAAATGACCCAGCTTACATACTAACATTAAAACTACCTCGAAGTATCGATTATGAAAAGACAAATAAGGTAATTCATAATCTACCTGTGCCAGACTTTGATGACACTGGTTTTATTGGAAGAAATAAAGACATTGATGAGATTAAGCATTTAATTTTCACAAATAAAGTAGTCAGTATATTAGGCGATGGAGGTATTGGTAAAACAGCTCTTGCTATTAAAGTTGCATATGATATAGTTGATATGGCAGAAAAATGTCCATTTGAATTAATAATATGGACATCTGCTAAAACCACTATGTTAACATCTAAAGGGATTGAAGAGATTTACACTGCAATTACTGATTATACCGGTCTAATCTCTGTAATTTCTGATACATTAGATAAAGACCAGAATAAAAATAAGCTAGAAACAATTATTGAATATTTAGAATTGTTTAAAACTTTAATTATTATTGATAATCTTGAAACAATACAAAGTGAAGAAGTTCGTAATTTTATTAGGTTAGCTCAAACAAAATGCAATATAGTAATAACTTCAAGAATCGGTTTAGGAGAATTAGAATATCCTCGCACATTAGATGGTCTTACAGAGAATGAATGTGCAAAATTAATTCGTGAGGTTGCAAGAATTAGAAATAGCGATATTTTAATGAAATTACCTCAAAGCACATTAATCGATGTTGCCTCAAAATTAAATTATAATCCTTTAGCTTTAAAATGGTTTGTAAGTACAGTTGAAATGGGTATTACTCCGCAAGAAGTTCTTAATAATAAGGACGTTTTATTGGATTTTTGCTTAACTAATGTATATGAAAAACTTAGTGATGGAGCTATTTCAATATTAAATTCGATTAGGGCTTCAAGAAGGAAATTGAGCAGTGCGGAAATATTATATTTATCAGATTATAAGACTTTAGATGCAAGAAAATATTTAATCGAATTGTTTAAAACTACTCTTATAAGCAGAGAAATTACAGATGCCACTAATATAGAGGAAGTCTTTTATTTTATTCCAGATTTTGCAAAAGAGTTTTTATCGAAGAAACATCCAGTTGATGTAAATTATGTAAAAAAAATCACGGCTAAATCAAAAGAATTAACATCTGGGATAAATGAAATAAAAAAAGTGAATTCGTATAACGAATTTTCAGTAAATGCCTTATCCTGTGAAACGTCCAACCAAAGAATAGCAGCAAAATTACTCGCAGAAGCACTTAATTTTTCAAAAGGCAACGATTATGAAAATGCTTTGCAAAAAGTCAACGAAGCTAAAAATGTTGACCCAAATTATTTTGAAGTTTATCGAGTAAGTGCTTTTATGAGAGCAAATACAGGTGATATTCTTAGTGCGGAAGATGATTATTTAAGGGGGCTAGAAATAGCTCCTAATAATATTCGATTATTGTATTATTATGCTCAATTCTTATTATTCCAATTAGAAGACACAAAAAAAGCATTGGAATGTGCAGAAAAAGTATATCTGCAAAAACCAAATCATCCAAATACCGCTTTTTTATTCGCCCGATGTTATAACATAATGAAAGAGTTTAATAAAGCAATACAAGTAATTAAAACACTAATTTCAGAAACAGAACTTTCACCATTAAACCTTAGGGTCGCTTATACAGAATTAGTTTCCTTATATTCGAACACTGGTCAAAGTTATTTAAAAGTTCAAAGTGACATTGTTAATGGAGTAAGTCATTTCAAAAAATCATTTGAAACATTTGAATATTGCGTTAAAAATGAGATTATAGATTATAAATTAGTTAAAAACTTTAGTGAAGCACTATCCGCTTTTATAAGTATGCTTCCTACTGTAGAAATAGAGAACAACAAAGACTATGTAAAAAATATCATAATAAAATTTCAAAAGCATATTGAATTAACTAATTTGGGGCGAAGGATTATTCTAAAATATGCAGAAAAATTTTGTGACCAAGCCCTAAATGAATTGTTTACAGATGTTTATTCAGAAATAGGTAGGATAGGTAATATCACAAAACCTAAAGATAATGACTCTTATGCTTTTATTGAATCTGGTGGAGACCGCTATTTTGCTCATATTACAAGTTTTATTGGTCTAAATGATAGACGAGACTTGAAGAAAGTCAAGGAAGGCCAACTTGTTTCTTTTGAATTAGGAAACAGCGCAAAGGGTGTATGTGCAGTAAACATAAAAGAAATAATCAGCGTATAATTGAGTAAACGGCTCCGTCAGTAATTAGCTAACTGATAGCATTAATTTTAAATTTACAAAAATAAAAGATATATAATAGTTTCAAGATAACGAAAACTGAACCAACAACAATAACAAACTGCCCGACAAACTTATAGAACAAGAAAAGGAGAACTAAACCAGTCCTCCTTTTTGCTTTATATAGATTGCATCGGTTCTGAATAATAAACCCCATAGAATAAAATAGCATCTCTAATTAGAGTCTGTCCATAGAGTCGATGATTTATTGATATGTTTCTTTTCCAAAGAAAAAAATCGAGATTTTCATTTTTGATTATTTTCAATAAGATCTGTTTTTCATCCTTTTTGTCCGTTTTTGT
>Ga0209386_1000364_pt1 | contig 23182 bp, 23 predicted proteins | sample NGEPertwo_FD_184510 | JGI IMG/M metagenome (GOLD analysis project Ga0209386, IMG submission 184510) | Arctic peat soil microbial communities from the Barrow Environmental Observatory site, Barrow, Alaska, USA - NGEE Permafrost154B-two... | ecosystem: Environmental > Terrestrial > Soil > Wetlands...
GTATTATGGGGGCCACGAAGCGAGTGGCCGAGATGATCATTCGAAGCTTAGATCGCCTATCACAGACCCGTTTCGTGGTCGTGCGCTTTGGGAATGTTCTGGGAAGTCGAGGAAGTGTCATTCCGACGTTCAAGAAACAGATTGCCAAGGGCGGACCCGTGACCGTGACTCACCCGGAAATGGTACGTTACTTTATGACTATTCCAGAGGCCTCCCAACTCGTGATCCAAGCAGGGGCTATGGCGCGAGGTGGGGAAACGTTTATTCTCGACATGGGTAAACCTGTTAAAATAGTGGATCTGGCGAGAGACTTGATTAGGTTGTCAGGGTTCGAAGTAAATGTCGATATGAAGCTTGAATTCACAGGAATGCGTCCAGGAGAAAAGTTGTACGAGGAATTACTCACTGCCGATGAAGGGACGACGAGTACGAAGCACGAAAGGATCTTTGTGGCTAAGCCGGGTGTAGTTGATGTAAAGAGGATTGAAGGCCTGATTCAGCTAATTCGGGAGAGGGGTTCGAGGCTGACGAGACAGGAGATAGTGGAGGAGTTGGGCGGGATTGTGCCGGGATTTTCGCAGGGGACTGGGAGGATGACGGGGAGGTAGTGTGGGAGCGTTATTTAGCGGTTTTATGTACTTTTGTTATTCATACACAGCTTAATTATAAGATTTGATTCTAGAGAGCCGGTGTTATTTTGTCAAAGAAGAAATGTTATAAAAGGTGATAGGACGACCGGTGATTGTAAAGGGGTTAAACCACAACATGTAGTGTGTGTAAATAAAAGACCTACTACATATAGTATATTACCTAAAATATACGCATTGAGGAAATATTTAGGTGAAATAAGGACCGGTGATCATAAATGGAAGATCAGAAAAGGTTGCATTGGTGCGGGTTACGTTTGATTCAAGTAATCTTGACGATTTTAAGTGCGAATTGGAAGGACAAGAAATACAGTGGGCATTGTAAAAGAATTCTGTTACTTGATTGTCCCTTTTACATCACCAACCTGACATTAGACCTTAATAGATTAGCATGAAAACCAATTTGTAAAATTAAAAGAGGAAAAGGGGTACGTAGATGATTCCGTTATCAAGCCCAGATATTACAGAAAGAGAAAAACAAGCCGTAATGGAGGTCCTAGACTCGAATCACTTGGCATTAGGGCCAAAACTCAAAGAGTTTGAGGAAAACATGGCAGCTTACGCTGGAACAAAGTATGCAGTAGCCTGCAATAGCGGGACGAGTGGTTTACATATGATTGTAGCTGCTCTAGGAATAAAAGATGGTGATGAAGTAATTACTACACCGTTTAGTTTTATAGCCTCTGCTAATTGTATGTTATTTGAACGCGCAAAGCCCGTGTTTGTCGATATCGATGAAAAGACCTATAACATGGATACAGCACAAATCGAAGCAAAGATTACGGCAAGAACCAAAGCAATCTTACCTGTCCATATTTTTGGTCAACCTGTGAACATGCATGAAATAAGACGAATTGCCCTCAAGCATGGATTGGCTATCATTGAAGACTCATGTGAGGCAATCGGGGCAGAGTGGAATGGCAAGAAAGCCGGAACGATGTCTGATGCGGGGGTTTTCGCCTTTTATCCGAATAAGCAAATGACAACGGGTGAGGGTGGAATCGTCGTTACAGATGACGAAAACCTCGCGAAGTTATGTTATAGTCTTCGGAATCAAGGACGTGGAATCGATACACAGTGGCTCAATCATGTTCGTTTAGGCTACAACTATCGGATGAGTGACATTAGTGCTGCGCTTGGACTGGCACAGCTTGAGCGAATTGATGAAATTATTGATGCTCGTCAACGAGTTGCTGATTCCTATATGAAAAAGCTTAAGGATATTGAAGGTATTATTCTTCCCACGATTGACGAGAGAGTGAAAATGAGCTGGTTTGTGTTCGTAATACGGTTTGAGGACTGGATCGATCGAAACTTAGTTATGGAAACACTCTTAGATCGAGGAGTTGGATGTAGGCCATACTTTACTGCGATCCACCTTCAGCCTTTCTATCGCGAGATGTTTGGGTATAAGGAAGGGGATTTCCCAGTTACAGAACACGTTGCTAGCGGTACTTTGGCTATTCCGTTCTTTAATAATATCACTGATGAACAAATCGATATCGTCGTGGATGAGATTAGGAGAGCTATTCGGTATGCCTCTATTGCTGATCCTGAGGCACGGCTGAAGAAATTGTGGGAAGATGTGGGCTAGGAGTGTAGAGAGTTGATGATAACTTACGTTAAGCTAAAGAGAGTCATGGATTTATTATTTTCAATTATTTTATTGATTGCGGCGTCCCCGATAATGCTTTGTGCAGCATTTGCCATAAAACTAGGATCGAAGGGCCCCGTGCTATTTAAACAAGAACGGCCAGGTAAAGATGGAGTTATATTTACGATTTATAAGTTTCGGACCATGCGCCTAGAGACTGAGAAAAACGGTCGGCCCTTATCCGATATGCAACGTATGACCCGTGTGGGTACCGTTTTGCGTAAGTTTAGTGTGGATGAACTCCCTCAACTTTTTAATATCCTAAATAAGGATATGAGCTTCATTGGCCCCCGCCCTTTATTGGTTCAGTACTTAGAGCGTTATACTCCAGAACAAATGCGGCGGCATGATGTGACACCAGGAATATCTGGGTGGGCTCAGATCAATGGGCGCAATGGGGTAGACTGGGAGACGCGGTTTGAGTATGACGTGTGGTATGTAGAGCATATCTCGTTCGGGACTGATTTCAGGATTTTTTTGAAGACCTTGGCGATTGTGCTTAACCGGAGCGGGGTTAATCAGTCGAAGGGTCAGACGATGGAAGAGTTTAGTGTGGTTGGGAATAAAACATTTAGAGGTTAGATATGTGTAAGATGAGCCTCGAAATTGTTAATACTAATTCATGTTGAATGTTTGAGTATTTAATGAACAAAACAGTTTAAAATGAAAGGTAATTCACATGAGCTTAAAGAGAGTAGTTATTGTTGGCGCTGGGGGCTTCGGTCGGGAAGTTTTATGGTTGATAAGAGAGTGTAATGAATATGCGATAGAGAAGACAGGGCAACCACTTTATCAGATAGCTGGGTTTGTAACGAATGAGGAGAAGGAAAGCGATGATCAGCTCTGTGATGTTCCTATTCTTGGTTCGTACGATTGGTTTTTTACTAACAGAGATGCTTATGCTGTATGTGCTATCGGGAATCCGAGGACACGACAATTAGTTGTCCGGCAGTTAACTACGATGGGAGTCGGATATTTTAGTATAATACACCCTTCTGTGAGAATGTCCCAATACGTTGAGATTGGGGAAGGTTCCATTGTATGCGCAGGAACAATACTTACCACTCAAATTAAGGTGGGGAAACATGTCCATATAAACTTGAACAGTACAATTGGGCACGACGTTACTATTGGGGATTTCTCGTCGATTGCTCCTGGAGCTAATATTAGTGGAAACGTGCAAATTGGCCAAGGTTGCGACGTCGGGACTAATAGCTCGATAATACAAGGCTTGAATATCGGCATGGGAGCAACCATTGGTGCGGGAGCAGTAGTAAATAAGGATGTTGAAGAGAGTACACTCGTTGTAGGCGTTCCTGCAAAGGCTATAAAGAGGTTGTCTGAATTTAAACGCAGAGGCTAAAATTGAACTTACAGAAGCCGAATGTTTATACGAGAAGGAATGGCAACCAGGGACGTGGATAGGCATAGGCACGAGTGAGTGTGAGAACTAACGTAAACATCACCAGTGGGTTGCATAGCAGGCGCAGGCGTTGTAGTGATTAAGGATATAAGTGAGGCTGGGGCCTATGTTGAGGTTCCAGCAGAGAAGATAATGGGATTACTATTAAGAATTCTATTCTGCATAAGTGGCTTCATTATAGTATGGGCAATGGTTGGATACCCATTATTGCTGAGGCTGATTGGTAGATTAAATAAAGATAGACAACTGAAAAAGGACTATTCACCAACCGTAACGGTATGGACGTAGCCCATAACGAGTAGAAAATTTTTCTTGATAGGATGAATAACATCATAGAGCTTGACGATAAAAGAATTGATGTCTGCCTTCACTTCAAATGACATTGAATTTTTATCCAGGAGGAGCAGATCTTTTTTATGAAAAAAGTACTTTTTGTAGCAAATATAACTGGACATATTAATTCATTTCATTTAACATATATGAGATGGTTTCAAGAGCAGGGATATCAGGTTCACGTTGCGGCTAACGGCGAAACACCTAAGAATTTTTGTGATAAATTTTATGATGTGAAATTAGAACGATCTCCATACGCTATAATTAAAAATTACAAAGCTTATTGTGAACTAAAAAAAATAATAAACGCTGAAAAATATAATATTGTTCATTGCCATACTCCTATGGGAGGTGTATTAGGAAGATTATGCTCTATAAGAAGTAGAAAGAGTAATAATACAAAAGTGTTATATACAGTACACGGGGCTCATTTTTATAAAGGCGCACCACTGAAAAACTGGATACTTTATTATAACATGGAAAGATTTTTGTCACGATACACTGATGCAATTATAACAATTAACCAAGAAGATTATAATAATTTTAACAACAGTCAGTTTAAGAATAAAGATTTATATCGTATTCCTGGTATAGGAGTTGATACATCAAGATTTTTTGTGGCATCAGATGATGAAAAGTCTAAATTAAGAAAAAAATATGGATATAGGCCAGAGAGTTATCTAATAATTTATACAGCAGAATTTATACGAAGAAAAAATCATCGCTTTCTTATTGAAGCCATGGTTGATTTGGTTCAGAAGTGTCCTGATATTCGTTTGCTTTTAGCAGGTCATGGTAAGTTATTTGAAGAAATGAAAGCCTTGGCTCAGGAGTTAAAAGTTAATGATAATATAGATTTTCTTGGATATAGAAGTGATGTACCACAATTAGTAGCACTTTCGGGTGTTGGTATATCTGCCTCCACAGAAGAAGGGTTTGGATTAAACTTGGCGGAGGAAATGTCAGCTGGATTACCCATTGTATGTTCAAATGTTAGAGGACATGCTGAGATGATAAGACCAGGTGAAAATGGCTTTAGATTTGATGTCGGCGATATGATTGGATATGTTCAAAGCATAATTCATCTAGAGAATCCACAACTAAGGAAAAAATTGGGGGAGTCAGCATATAGAGATTCTGTAAAATTCTCTATTAGTAGATCACTAGAGGCTATGGAGAAAATTTATATAAAATATACAAATGCTTGATCCTCAGGCTAGAACTTCTATAAATGTGTAGCTATAAGTAAACAAAAGTATCAGTTAGAAACTTATTGGAAGTAGGACATTTTATGCATGTAGTTTTTTCAATTTTACATTATCAGGATTTAGAAGTCACCCATAAATGCGTACAGAGTATTCTTGGTTTAAATAATGAAAAAATAAGTACAGTTATTGTTGATAATGGTTCAACAAATGGCTCAGGAAAAGTTTTAAAAAAATTATATCCATTAAGAACTGATATCCACGTGATAAATAACAAAGATAATCTGGGGTTCGCAAAAGGAAATAATATAGGGTTCTTATATGCAAAAAAAATATTAAATGCAGATATCATTATTGTTATCAATAATGATATTTTAGTGGATAAAAACTTTGCTAATAATTTGTTAATTACAGCAACACAAATATCAGATGTACATATTATTGCGCCTGATATTTTTACTAAAGATGGTACCCACCAAAATCCACTTCGATATGAACCAATGAGTGTAGGACAGTTCTTACATCATTTATTTTATAATGTTATTCTTTTAATAATTATGTATATACCGCTACTTAATCAAGGTTATTTAAAATTTTTATCTAACTATAAAAGAAATAAAGATTACATTCAAATGGTTAAGACTCCCCAAATAACTAAGAATTTTGTTCCACATGGAGCAGGAGTAATATTTCTACCCAAATATATTGCAGCAGAAGATATAGCTTTTGTTCCCATTACATTTTTGTTTTGTGAAGAAGATATTCTTTTCGAATATGCCAGCAGAAAGAATTATAAGATAATATTTGATAATTCATTGGTTTTACATCATTTAGTAAATGTGTCAATGAAAGGGCTCACACGTACCAAAGTTGCTCACCGGAAATTTATAGCCCGTCATAAGATAAAATCTCTGATTGCATACGGTAAATATGTATTTAATTAGAAGAAATTTTAGCGAATAAATGTATAAATAGAATTGGAACTAAATGGTTTGGGAAACTTTGTATTTTGACGGGAGGGATTTAACATGAAAAATATATTTTTTTACGCCAATGTATGCACCTTCGATTATACTTTAGGAATCACAAGGAAGGTATTTTCTCAAATAAATGCTTTTTCAGAACTTGGTTATAATGTTACATACTCTGGATATAAAAAAAACGGAGTAGCTATATTCAAAACAAATGGCGAGGTTCTGTGTGAGAAACATTATCCAACATCTAATGAAAAAATATGTCATGTTATTAGAAGAAATATGCTAATGAATCTTTGTCTTGAATATCTAAAAGGAAGCAAAGAAAGAATTGACATATTTTATGCCAGATATCATTTCTTTGACAGACATTATATTAAGCTATTAAAAAGTGCAAAAGAGAAAAATGCAAAAGTTATAGTCGAAGCTCATTCTTCGCCTAAATTTGAAAAGAGTTTATCAATAATGACCCCAGTTTATATAAACGATTCAATATGGAATAGATATGGGAAGAGATATATTGATGTTGTAGCAGCGATGTGCAATGATGAATATTTATGGGGTATAAAAACCATACAATTTGCAAATGCGATTGATATAAATACAGTAAAACTGCATCAACCTAATATTATACGTCATCACCAGAAGGAGATTCATTTAATAGCAGTTGCATTTGAGGGAAGAGTTCATGGATTTGATAGACTTATAAACGGACTATATCAATATAAAAAAAATGATGGTGAATGGGATTTTATTATAAATTTGGTCGGAACACAATTAAACTCTACGGTCAAATTGATACATCAGCTAAAGTTGGAAGACTCTTGTTTATGTCATGCACCAATGATGGGAGAAGAACTAGATACAATGTTTGACGGGTCGGAAATAGGAATTGGATGTCTTGCAAATCATAGGATCGGCTCATATTTTGGTTCCGCCATAAAAACGAAAGAATATTTAGCAAAAGGCATACCATTTATTTATGGGTGGAGAGAAGAAATTCTTGATGACGGTTATCCTTATGCTAAAAGAGTTGAGTTAAATGAAGAACCAATAAATATGCAGGTAATAATTGATCTATATGAATCTACAAGGAATATTCCTGATCTACAAAACCAAATTCGTAAGAGACTGAGACCCGAGGATTCATGGGTTGGACAGATGAAGAAAGTTATAAACTGAGTTTAAAATAGCATTTAATATGAGGTTGTAGGTTTAAACCATATGAGTAATAATAACGTATGTTAGAAAAATACAAGATAATGAGTGAGATATAAACTTTAAACGCATTATATAACGTTTTTTTAATTTCTTAAGATATTGAAAGGAAACTAGAAATGAAAATAATCGCTTTTTATTTACCACAGTTCTATGCGATTCCTGAAAATGATGTTTGGTGGGGTAAAGGATTTACGGAATGGGTAAATACCAAAAAGGCTCAATCAACATTTAAGGGACATGTTCAACCGAATGTGCCTTTAGATAATAATTATTATAATTTGTTGGATAATGACATTAAAAAATGGCAGGTTAAACTTGCACATGATTATGGTATAGATGGTTTTTGCTTTTATCATTATTGGTTTAAGGATGGGAAAAAATTATTAGAAAAGCCCGTCGAACAGTTTTTACAAAGTAAAGAATTAAATCAAGCATTTTGCTTAAGCTGGGCCAATGAACCGTGGTGTAGGAATTGGGATGGACTATCAAATGAAGTGTTAATGCCACAGGAGTATGGCGGCGTTGATGAGTGGAAAAAACATTTTATGTATTTACTTCCGTTTTTTAAGGACGACAGATATATTCGTGATGAAGAAACTAATAGTCCGATTTTTATTATATATAAACCTGAAATTATACCTTGCTTAAGCGAGATGATGAAATGCTGGAATGATATGGCTGAGAAGGAGGGGATTCCTGGTATAACATATATTATGCAATATCCTAGTATGTCTAGAAAACTATTGGATGGTTTTAAGTATTCGATTGAATTTGAACCGATATATACAAAGGTTATAGAAACAGGTTCTTTATCAGCTAAATTAGAACTATTACTTAAAAATCCTATTCAATTTAAAGATTTTCTTCAAGGGAAAGTATTAAGGTCTCTTAAAATTAAAAGAGGAAATATACTGTCATTCGATCGTACATGGAAATCAATTCTTAACCGTAAACCTAAATATGAAGGAATTATCCCAGGGGCCTTCCCAAGTTGGGACAACACTTCGAGAAGGGGAAAAGAAGCATCTGTATATAAGGGAAGTACGCCTAAAAAATTTGAAAAATACTTGGCTAAGCAGATTCAAAGGACTAAGGATATTTATCATTCAAATTACTTATTTATAAATGCATGGAATGAATGGGCTGAAGGTGCATATTTGGAACCAGATGAACAGCATCGTTATGGTTATCTCGAAGCAATAAAGAATGCTCGTCATTTAAATAATTTGGATTAGTCGTTAGGACTACGTAGTATACAACTCCAAGATGTTTCTTTCTTACATATTTAAGGTGGGAGTTAAAAAATTGAGAAATTCAGAAATTGTCATTGCTATTCTATTTCATGATTCGGATAGATTTTATAGCGGCGGAACAAGGTCCATGGTAGATTTGCTGAATTATTGGAAAGACGATCAGAATTTAAGTTTAGTAGCAGTATTCCCATCTGAGGGAAGTGCTGTAGATTATGTAAGAACATTATCTATACCTGTAATAGTAACAACATATTTTAATAACAAGAAATCCATAGGAATTAAGGGGATCCCATATTTCTGTGAAATGGCTAAATACACAATCAAAATGATAATCAATAAGTTTAACGTTGATAATAAGATAATTCCTCAATTGCAAAAGTATAATGTCGATATTATATATGCTAACACTAGTGTGAATTTTATTGGCATATGGATTAAAAACAAGATTCACAAACCCTTAGTCTGGCATTTTAGAGAATCAATTGAACACAATCAGTTTGCAGATATGTGGGGAGGTATGAAACGTTTCTACAAGAATGTTAATAGATACACCGATAAAGTAATTTTTAACTCTAATGCACTAAAGCAGGTATATGGAGAGAATATCCAGAAACAATTGATAGAAGTGGTCTATGATGATATATCTCCGCTGTTTATCAATCCTATAAAAACAGTTAAGGATAACGAATGTATTAACATACTTATTGCTGGATTTGTAGATGTTCCAAAAGGTCAGTTAACCGTTGTTAAAGCAATTAATAGAGTAATTAATAAAGGTTTAAATCAAGTCCATTTGTATATTGCGGGGCATGGAAATATTGAATATATTAAAGAAATTAAAGAGTATGTTAATCAAGAGCAAATCCAAAATAATGTTCATTTACTAGGCGATGTAGAAAATATCAATGAGTTACGTAAAAAGATGGATATTGGTGTAGTTGCAACAAAATTCGAAGCCTTTGGTCGCGTAAGTATTGAAGGAATGTTGAGTAAAATGGCAATGATAGGGGCTAATTGTGGGGCTACACCTGAACTATATAAAGATGGACAGTATGGGCTTCTTTATACATGGAACGATGATCAAGAATTAGCTGAAAAAATTGAATTTCTATGTAAGAATAAATTAGAATGGATTAATTTATGCGAAGATGGTTTTACTTACGGTGTAAGTTTTACAGAGGGAAATGGAGCGCTTAAGATAAAGGATTTACTTGTTTCTCTTAAGTGTAACAAGTAAAGGGGCATTATACGTTGTATGAATTATAATTTCAGAAATTTTAAAAATAGTAAAATTGCTAATGTTGGTATAGGAATTTTTGCAGCTTATATTTATTTTTATAGCTTGGTTAATACTGTAACTGCCTTATCAAATAGTTTTTTCTATTTTGTTTTAATCGGAATAGCCATTTTATTAGTTCTGCTGGGGAGCTTTAAAAGATTAAACAAAATGTATTCTTATGAGATTCTATTTATTCTTCCAATTATCATACTAGTTTTGAATTACTTGAATGGGCATCAAAAAGCAGGAATATACCTATTTTATTTCATGATGAGTTTCTTTATTATGGTTTTTATGAAGTTTAATATTAATGGAATAAAAGTCGCCCTTAAAACGATACTGTATTTATCGATATTCTATGCTGTAACAATAATTTATTCTAGTATAAACCATAATTTTTTTCAAAACAATATTTATTCTTATTATTCTATAGATATGCAACAGTTAATGTATGAGTATTCGTCGCAAGGTTTATATTCCGGTGTTATTCCTTATGTTGCTACAGCTGCTGGTTTTATGGTAAATGGAATTGCATTATTAGTTTACAATAGAAATTCATCATTATTTAAATTTCCTAAATCTGCTAATAAAATTTTAATAATGCTTTTAGTTATTTCATTGATATTAACGGGGAAAAGAGCTATGATTATTTTCACCCTAATATCATTTATATTAGTATATTTCTTAGAATCAAGCGGTACGCAGAAAATAAAACGATTTTGGAAAGTTTTATTAGCAGTTATTTTTACGATAGTTTTAATTCTTGTCTTCGGTAGTCTATTTACAGGAAATAATGCTTTTTCACGTACAGTGGAAACTTTCTACATATTGTTATCTGGAATGAATGATGTAGACGTGACAAATGGTAGAAGTGTTTTGATTGAATATGCAATAGAATTGTTTGCGAAAAATCCCTTGACGGGAATTGGCTGGTGGGAGTATGTAATAAATTCCCCGAGTTATTTTAGTCGAGTTATTTCACCACATAATATTTATATACAATTGCTGTGCGAAACAGGCGTTATTGGTTTCGTCAGTTTTATTCTTCCTATGCTTTCTTGCTTAATAGGGTCGATTAAATTACTGAAGAATATTAAATATAATTATCAGGATGGATATTTCCTTTCTTATATTAAAATTTCCGTTTTTTATCAAATATATTTCTTACTATATGGTATGACCGGTAACCCGTTATACGATTATGAATTCTTATTAATGTATTTCTTGTCGATAGGAATTTATGGAGCCATACGATATACCACATGTAATAAAGGAGGCAAGGAGTAAATGGTTAAAGTAGGCATAATAACTTATCATTGCGCCTATAATTATGGCGCTATTTTGCAGGCTTATGCATTGCAGACTAAATTGAAATTGTTAGGATACAAGACTGAATTCATTAATTTTAGACCAAGTGCACTTGTTGATGGGTATAAGGAAAGTAGTATTTCAAGCGGGAAAAGAGCCATGATTTATAAGATGATTAAAAGAAAAGAATTATTACATGCACAAAATATTCGTAAAAATAGATACGCAGCATTTGATGATTTTACTGCTAACTTCCTACATCTTTCTACAAAAAGCTATTCAACAACTGTAGAATTAGAAGAAGATAAATTAGACTATAATGTATATATTTGTGGTAGTGATCAGATATGGAATTCTAAATTTAACGGAAATGAGAATGCGTATTTCCTATCCTTTGTAAAAGGAAATTCGCTAAAAATTGCATATGCTCCGAGTTTTGGGGCCGAAAAAATATCGAAGGCAGAATGTCAGAAAGTGAAGCCTTTATTATCTGATTATACTGCGCTGTCTGCAAGAGAAGAACAGGGGATAAAGATAATCAAAGAACAATTTCACCTAGAGGCTACACATGTTCTTGATCCAACTTTATTACTTGTGCCCGAGCAATGGATGGAAATGAGTCCGAGCAATAAGTCTATGTTTAAACAAAGGTATGTATTTGCATACATTATAGGAGATTCAGATATCGAGCTGAAGAAAATATATGAATTTGCAAAAAATGAGAATTTAGAACTTATATTCGTGGGTATCGGTTCCTTGTTGCAACCAAATTTGGTGCCGTATATTGATAAAAGCGATGTAGGACCCAAGTCCTTCATGAATTTATTAATGAATGCGGACTATGTATGTACAAATTCTTTTCATGGCATGGCTCTGTCAATCCTATTCAATAAAAAGTTTACAATTATCTTTAAGGAAAGCTTGTTGAATAGCAGGATGGAAAGCTTATTAAAAATGTGTAAACTTGAAGAGCAGAAATATGATTGCGGATGCACTTTACAAAGAGAAAATTTTGAAGAGATTAACTTTAAGTATGCCAATACCGTCATAGAACAAGAGCGGGCGAGATCTGTAGGGTTTTTAATTGAGGCTATGAAGTTGAAAACATAACATGACGTAGCGTTGTGAGATTAGATAATAGTCCAAAGAAGCCGAATGAAGAAAGGTTAATCGTCGATTTTCATAAAAACACGATTTTTGGGTATAAGTGATGAGCCGAACTAAAAAATTCGCCTACAACTCAATAACAACTGCATTTTACCAAATTGTATTAATGCTCGCTGGTTTCATTACCCCTCTGGTAATGCTCAAGGTCTATGGCTCAGAGATTAACGGATTAGTCTCCTCAATAAATCAATTTATTGTTTACTTTAGCTTGGTGGAAGCTGGACTTTCAGGAGCAGCTATATATGCGTTATACAAACCTTTAGCGAATAATGACCATAAAGCTATAAATGGAGTAGTATCAGCCGCAAAGAAGTTCTATACACAAGCAGGGTATATATTTATATCATTGACAATTGGTTTGGCTGTTATATATCCAATGTTAGTGAAGACGGATGCTATAACACCGTTTAATATTGGATTACTGGTTTTTATTCTTGGAATAAATGGGGCTTTAGAATTCTTTACCCTTTCAAAATATCGGGCATTACTATCTGCAGATCAAAGGACTTATATTGTGTCTTTGGCTTCAATAGTCCAGGTCGTTGTTAATACTCTTATTATTGTTGTATTAGCAAATCTGAGAGCTGATATAGTGGTTCTACGGTTTGTAGCGTTGCTATCAATATTTTCGCGGTCGCTTATTTTGATAATTTATGTAAAAGTGAAATATAAGTATATCAACTACAAGGAAGAACCAAACTTTACTGCTTTAAATAAGAGATGGGATGTTTTGTATTTGCAAGTTTTAGGTGCGATACAATTTGGATCTCCGATTGTTATTTTAACAATTATCTCAAGAGACTTAAAGGTGGTAAGCGTTTATGCGATCTTTAATATGGTTATAGCTGGATTAAATGGAATACTAAGCATTTTTGTAAGCGGATTATCGGCATCCTTTGGTGACGTCATTTCTAGGCGAGAGACAAAAACTTTACAGAAAGCCTATAGGCAATTTGAGCTTTTTTATTATAGTCTGATTACAGTAGTCTATTCTATTGCATTTGTAACAATTATGTCATTCATCCGCATATACACTACAGGTATCACGGATATAAAATATGATTTACCACTGGTAGGTTTCTTGTTTGTTTTAAATGGTCTGTTAAATAATATCAAGACCCCACAAGGTATGCTTGTTATTTCTGCGGGGATGTACAAGGAGACTAAGGTGCAGACTACAATACAAGGTGCGATTGCTGTGATTGGTGGCATTATATTGGCCCCATTTTTCGGCATCGTAGGAGTGTTAGTAGGCTTAATTCTTTCAAATATATATAGAGATATAGATTTACTTTTCTTTATTCCTAGAAATGTGACAAAGCTTCCGGTTAGTGAAACAGCATATAGGATTATTAGGGTATTTATGTGTATAGCGATTATATGGATTCCGTTATACTTTACTAAACTTAATCCGGTCAGTTATGTCTCATGGTTTATAAATGCAGCCGGTGTGGGGATATATGCTCTTTTAATTGTAGTCTTAAGCGGGCTTATTTTCGATCGTAACGACATGAAAAGTACAGCCAATAGAATACTGGGGATGGTGAGGAAATGATAACACTATTTATAAAAAACAAGATTGTTGTGGAGGTACAGCCTGTAAAACCATATGCCCAAATCAGGCTATAAGTATGAAACCGGATGAAGAAGGTTTTCTATATCCGAACATTAATGAATCACTCTGTATTGAATGCCATGTGGCGAAATTTTATCCGGGAATAATTGCGGAGACTGTTGTTTGGCAAGGGCGAACGTATGCTATCACAGGCATAAAAGAAACCGTGAATTTCTTTATGGGTAAATATATAGGGAATGTATTCAATTCTTCGAACTCTCTGATTTTTACTAGGGATATGTGCCTCGTATCCCAAATCTTGCAGATAGAGTGCAAACTGCCTTAAATCGCTGGCTCTGTGTGCCCATGTTTTAATGGCTTCCGATTTCCTCTTCGCAGTCCAACCCAGTACCACTTCTTTAGTAAGCACCTTGTTTTCAATCTTGTAATTCAAGGTAAAGATAGAAAATCGTCTTAAATTTTCACTAATAGTAGTATATTTGTATCCTAGGGCTCTTTTGTGTTCTATAAATTTACGGAGCAAGTCTTTGAATTCTCCTTCAAAATTTTTATTCATTAGAACACCTCCTCGCCTGTATGAATATTTCGGTGCGGTAGCACCACCAATACGCTCAGTACTGAGCCACTCTCAACTTGAGCGTTTCGATGGCTCTCGCAGAGCATATTATTCACCTGTATTCCAATCAAAGGGAGGTGCAGGCAAAGAACAGGTTCTTAATTGGTTAATATCTATTTTTAGATAGACAAAAGTAGAATTCGTATTTGTATGTCCTAATACTTCGGAGATGACTGGCAAAGGTGTGTTTCCCTCAAGAAGGGCACTTGCGAGGCTGTGGCGCAATGCGTGGGGGCCATGCTTTTTCCCATCTTGAATCTGTATTCCGGCCCTACGCATATGATGGGTGACAATACTATGAAGAGTTGGTGCTTCCAGGTGCTCGATGGGCGGTATCAGACGCAGAAATAGGGTGTTTGTCTGAACATCTGGTCTTGCGTATTTTAAATAATCTATGATTCCAATACCTACTTCTTCAAGTAAAGGCAGTACAATCAGTTCTTCTGTTTTTCCCTGTACAAATTCGATCGTGTTGGTTTCCCATTTCAAATTCTGGAAACTTAAATCGCAGATATCCTGTGCGCGCAGTCCCAATCTAGACGCCAAAAGAATTATGGCATAATCTCGCTTACCTTTTGGATTTCCTCTGTCGATTGATGCCAGTAACTTTTCAACATCTTCCTTCGGGTAGGCAGAAGGGACTTTTGAACAGCTCCTATACCCGTCCCGCGGAACTATATATGCAAAATCTTTCAATACAATCTTTTGTTGATAAAGGTAACGAAAGAAAGTTCTCAGTGCGCATAGGGTGCAGTGGATGACGGCAGATGAATAGTTTGCTAAAAACTGTAATGTCATATGTTTTCTCCAAAAAATCTAATCCCATTTTTGCATCCAGAATTGCTTTGTCTTGTTGTTTCATGTAATTCTGTAACTGGTTCCATGTTGAAATGAACTGCCTGAGCCGGTGGTCTGAATATTGAGCTTCCTTGAGTTTCTCTGTTACCTTAGAAATCAATTCATCAATCTGTAAAGGCTGATTATGCATTAAATAACCTCCAATCGTTTTATAGACATAAAATGTCCAATAGTTAATTGGATGATAATGTAAAGTTAATCACGCCTATATTACTGGAATAATGAGCACCTTGGGTGTCAAATTTCCATTACGAGTAGCTTTCCATAACCTTTATAATGAAAAGCTTTTCATTATAAGGGCAAGGTAGAACGGATGAACCGTGATGTTCAAACCTTCCTCAATGAAGTAAAGCTGGAGACCCCAAAAACGTTAGATCGACTCAACACTTGGTTTCAAGCATGGCTTAGTGAGTGCCATCAAAACAAGCCCCACTCAGCATTGGGTGAGACGATCAGCCCCGAAACCGCGTATCGAAGCGATTCGTCAGCACTACGATTCGTAGACGCGGAGACTTTGAAGAATGCGTTCCTCCATAGCGAAGAACGGAAAGTGGACAAGTCCGGCTGCATCAGCTTTATGGGAAAGAAATACGAGGCGGGGTTACTATTCATAGGAAGAAAGGTTCAAGTCGTGTACGATCCTGCTGACATCACAGAACTGACCATCGAATACGAAGGTCAGGAGCCTTGGACCGTTCGTGAACTTGTGATCGGTGAGTGGTCTGGCAAGCGGCCAGCTCTGCCGGAGCATATGCAGCCTGAACCCGCTAAGGCATCACGCTTACTTGGTGCAGCCGAGGCTAAGTTTGAGCAACGAAACCAGCAACAAGCTCCCGCTGTTTCCTACCGAAAGGTTGGAAAGGAGGCAGATAAACATGTATGAATCGTTTTACGGGTTGAGTCACACACCCTTCTCAAGGAATATCCCCACTGATGATCTGTACCTGTCGATCGTTCTGGAAGAGACGCTTGGAAGGCTCGAATATGCGGCTGAACGACAGTTATTCGCCGTCATCTCATATTTTGCATTGAAATGGGGGATTATTGATGAATGTTAATGAAAAAAGTTTTCTCGTAAAATCCGTATTAAATATTATTCAACATTATAACCATAAAAAATACTGGGGAATGAGAAAAGAGGTAATCAATCCTAAATCGAAAAAACCAAAAATTATAAGGTTATATTATTTGTTACTTATCAAAAAAATGGATTCATATAATAACGCATCTATGGGTACGCACTTTGGATATGGAGCTTATTTTGCCACTCCCCCAAGACTTATGCATGGTCTAAACGGTATAATAATCTCGCATAAGGCGACAATAGGGGAAAATTGCATTATATATCATCAGGTAACTATTGGGAATTCGTTTGATGAAAAGGCGGCAACTATTGGAGATAATTGTTTTATTGGAGCAGGAGCAAAAATCATTGGTGGTATTCACATAGGTAACAATGTTAAAATCGGAGCCAATGCGGTAGTTGTAAAAGATGTGCCTGACAATTGTACTGTCGTTGGAAGTCCAGCTTATATTGTAAGGATGAATGCAACTAAGACAAAATAAAAATAGGTTAATTCACAATAGACGCATTATGCGTCGTAGTTTCAATCCACGCACCCCCACGGGGTGCGACACGATAAGCCAACCCAACAGACATTTTAACGAAGTCCCAATTCACCCACCCGCACGGAGTGCGACATGCAGTTAGGACGGATAAGGCGGATTATGCGACATAGATTACTTCGATAAACCCGCGTTTGATATTCCCATCTAAGCAATTCTATATGAAGTGTTACAATAAACGAGGTGATCGAATGTCTTCTAGGAAGTTCTGGTGGTTGCTAGTCATAAGTTGGTGCAGCTTAATACTTCTACTAACACTAACAGCGTTGCCAGCTTTCACTGCGCATCACACAGGAGTAGTTTTGGTACATACTACTATGCAGACTTGGCTCTGGAAGATGTCGATAGAATTTGCGATATTATCTTAAAATAGAGGAGTGGTCATAACCGATGAAAGGTATTATATTAGCCGGTGGATCAGGAACCCGATTGTATCCACTCACCATGATTACAAGTAAGCAACTTCTACCTGTCTACGACAAGCCGATGGTGTATTATCCACTCTCCATGCTCATGTTAGCAGGCATAACGGACATCTTAATTATTTCAACACCCCAGGACTTGCCGAACTTTGAGAAGCTCTTAGGCAATGGCAGTCAATTCGGAATCATGCTGTCTTATAAGGTACAGCCTTCACCGGATGGATTGGCTCAAGCTTTTATTCTCGGTGAGGAATTCATCGGAGATGATTGTTGTGCCATGGTCTTGGGTGATAACATTTTCTATGGTAATGGCATCAGTCAATTGCTACGTGAAGCGGCTGAGAATGCTGAAAAAGGGGAAGCAACTATCTTCGGATACTATGTGACTGACCCTGAGCGATTTGGCATCGTTGAATTCAACGAAGATCAAAAAGTCATCTCAGTGGAAGAAAAACCGGAATTTCCGAAGTCGAACTACTGCATTACCGGTTTGTATTTCTATGACAGACGAGTGACGAAACTAGCAAAGCAGGTTAAGCCAAGTGCCAGAGGCGAACTTGAAATTACAGACTTAAACCGGATGTATCTTGAAGACGGTACACTCAATGTAATGCTGATGGGCAGAGGCTATGCGTGGCTAGATACTGGCACGATGGACAGCCTAGTAGAAGCGGCAAACTTTGTGCAGATGATTGAAAAAAGACAGGGCATTAAGATATCGGCACCTGAAGAAATAGCCTATCAACATGGCTGGATTGATAAAGAAACGCTGCTTATTTCAGCAGCTCGTTACGGAAAATCTCCCTACGGTGACCACCTTAAGCGAGTCGCGGAAGGGAAAATTCGATATTAAGCGCTCATTAAAAAAATAAACATTGTGAAAGTATAGGTGTGTAGAGTGTGAAAATACTAATAACCGGAGCATCAGGACAACTTGGAAGTTGCCTAACAAAAATGTTGGAAATGGGAAACTCTGAACTAGGCGAAATACCCGAAATATTTATAGGGGCTCAGACTGATTTGACCGATACACCAGAACTTGATATTACAGATCTAGAGGCAGTCCTTGCTTATACCGCTAATACAAAGCCCGATTTAATCATTAACTGTGCCGCCTATACCAATGTGGATGGCTGCGAGACACATCAAGAGGATGCCTTTAAAGTGAATGCCCTGGGTGCTAGAAATTTGGCGATCGCTGCAGAGCAAATAGATGCCAAGTTCGTTCATATTTCCACCGATTATGTCTTTGCAGGCAACGGAACAAAACCGGATAACGAAACCTCGATCTGTGATCCTCAAAGCACTTATGGCGCGACGAAATATCTGGGAGAGCAATATGTCCGAGACTTGTGCTCGCGCTATTTTATCGTGAGAACTGCGTGGCTCTACAGTCCTGTTGGTAAGAATTTTGTAAAGACTATCATGAAAGCGGGCAGAGAACGCGGCGCATTAAAGGTCGTCAATGATCAATTCGGCAATCCAACCAATGCCGTCGACCTGGCACACCATATTTTAGAAATAGCCGCAACCCAGGAATACGGCATCTATCACTGCACGGGACGCGGCGTATGCTCATGGTACGATTTCGCCTCTAAGGTCATTGAATATGCTGGCATTGCGGCGACAGTTACCCCTTGTACGACGGAGGAATATCCTTCTCCGGCCAAACGTCCCGCGTACTCCGCCTTGGATAATATGATGCTCAGATGTACTGTCGGAGACGAGATGCGACACTGGCAGGATGCCTTGAGATGCTTTTTTGATCATTACGAGGGGGAATAAACCCTACTTTAACAATAGAGGAGCCATACAATGAAAACTTATCTCGTCACGGGCGGAGCCGGTTTTATCGGGTCCAACTTCATTCTTTACATGTTGGAGAAGTACCAGGATGTCAAGATCATCAATCTTGACAAGCTGACCTATGCCGGAAATCTTGAAAACTTGGTCAGCATCGAGAGCAATCCAAACTATTCCTTTGTACAAACCGATATTTGCGATAAGGAAGCCCTGCAGACACTGTTTGATGAGCACGAGATTACCTATGTTGTTCACTTTGCAGCTGAGAGTCATGTGGACAGAAGTATCGCAAACCCTGATGTTTTTGTCACGACCAATGTCCTGGGCACCGTGAATCTTCTCAATGTGGCCAAGAAAGCTTGGCTCGTGGGCGATGATCAATATAAAGATGGTGTAAAGTTCCTGCATGTTTCAACCGATGAAGTTTATGGCTCTTTAGGCGATGAGGGATTTTTTACCGAGACGACGCCCATTGATCCACATAGCCCCTACTCCTCAAGTAAGGCAAGCTCTGACTTATTTGTGAGCGCCTATGCGGATACTTATAAGATGCCAGTCAATATCACGAGATGTTCCAACAACTACGGGCCTTATCAATTCCCGGAGAAGCTCATTCCTTTGATTATACATAATTCACTGCAACACAAGCAGCTACCAGTTTACGGCGATGGAATGCAGATCCGTGACTGGTTGTATGTGGAAGACCACTGTAAGGCCATTGAGATGGTGATTCGACAGGGTAAGCTTGGAGAGGTTTATAACGTCGGCGGGCATAATGAACGTCCGAATGTGGCGATTGTTAAAGCGATTCTTGATTACCTGAAGGACAATGTAGATAAAGAGGTTGGAGAGCATCTCATCAAACACGTGGAGGATCGAAAAGGCCATGATCGACGTTATGGCATTGACCCTCAGAAAATTAAGGATGATTTAGGTTGGTATCCTGAAACTACCTTTGAGGTGGGTATCAAGAAGACCATCAAATGGTACCTTGATCATAAGTTATGGCTTGATAACGTGACGAGTGGTAACTATCAAAATTACTACGCAAAGATGTATGGAGGGAAAATCCATGGTTAAGTTTAAATTTAATAAAACGAAAATTGATGGCGTCACCATCATAGAGCCGACGGTGTTTGGCGATTCTAGAGGCTATTTCATGGAGACTTACAATGAACAAGAGTTCAAAGAAGGCGGCATCGACGTTACCTTCGTGCAGGATAATCAGTCCAAATCCAAGAAGGGTGTTCTAAGAGGCCTTCATATGCAGAAGACACATCCGCAAAGTAAATTGGTTCGTGTCATTAGCGGCGAAGTTTTCGATGTCGCAGTTGATTTGAGAAAAGACAGCAAAACCTATGGACAGTGGGTCGGCGTTATTTTATCGGAAGAAAACAAGAAGCAATTTTTTATGCCCAGAGGGTTTGCCCATGGCTTCCTGGTGCTTTCCGAAACCGCGGAGTTCACGTATAAATGTGATGAGTTCTATCATCCCGAAGATGAAGTCGGTTTAATGTGGAATGATGAGACGGTCGGGATTAAGTGGCCGGGACTTGAGACGATGGAAATCCTACTGAGTGATAAGGATCAGGCGAATTCATTGTTAGAAGACTTGAAAGTAGATCTTTAGCGTAGGGAGGGATACTAAGTTAACAATTAGTCATTGTGGTGCTGTCGGATATGGTCGTGAGATTTTGTATCAGCTGTCGGAAGTAAATCGTCAAACTGATTTGTACGAAATTCTTGGATTTGTTGATGACACTTCGGAATTACGGAGCAAACTACAAATGGTTATGCAGTCGTGGGAGATCTCCAATGGTTAATAGTTATGACCGTGAAATTTGTACTAGCAACCACCAATTCCTCCTTGCATTTGATTTCCCGATCAACTATAAGGGTATTATTTTAGGGTGATGACTGCAATGGTCTTTTGGAAAAATGGGAATTTCTTTTGCAACTTTGTCCTATTTAATTATGCAATAAACACATGGCCTTGTAGAATTGGTAAAAATTACGTGTGTACAAAACCCACAGGGATATGCTACTCTAATAGTGTCAGCGGAAATGCTAAATAGCAAATTAGTGAATATCCTTTATAAGGGGGTGATAATATGGATCAAAAGAATGTAAGATTCGGTGATTTCATTAAATCAAAACGTTTGGTATTAGAAATTACTCTTAGAGATATGTGTGAAAGAATTGGATTCTCTCCTGCTTATCTAAGTGACATTGAAAATAATCGGCGTTATCCAATGGACAATGAAAAAATGGAACTACTGATTAAGGAACTGAAACTACCTCCTGAGGATCAGGAAACGTTGTATGATTTAGCGGGCAAAGAACGTAAAGGAGGAGTATCTCCAGATTTACCCGAGTATATCATGGACTCTGAGGTCGCTCCTTATGTAAGAATGGCGCTTCGTAAAGCAAAACAAAACGATGTCACAGTTGATGAATGGAAGCGCATCATTGAGGAACTTGGCAGAAAGGATAAGGTGTAGTTTTATGCTGGAATTTTCATGGAGAAAAAAAGATAAGAATAATGTTCCAGTCATGAGCGCCAAGGAAATGGACGGGCTTGCTGAACTACTTATTAATGACTATAAACCTGCTCTCATCAAAGAACCGCAGCCTATTAATTATGAGCATTTCTTGGAATTGTATCTTGGAGTAAATTTACAATACACCGACATAACTGCCGATGAAACAATTCTGGGGATGATTGCATTTGATGATGGGAAAGTACAGGTGTACGACAGTGAACTTGGTAGTGAAAAAAGCATCGAAATCACAGAAGGGTCCGTCATTCTAGATAATCATCTATTAGCATCCGATAAAGTTGGGCGTTTGAGATTCACTGCATTGCACGAAGGCGGTGGGCATTGGTGGTGTCATCGGGGTGTCTATTCAAAAAACAAAGGGCAGCTAAGTCTTGATTTTATAGATAATCAACATAAACAAAGCATTATCAAATGCAGAGTGAACTCTGTGGAGAACTTTTCCTATCGAAGGCATACAACCTCTGAAGATTGGATGGAATACCAAGCAGATTACATGGCTTCAGCGATTGCCATGCCTAAAACGCCGTTCAAAGTTGTGGCAGAGCAAATATTAGGCCAGGCGGGTATAAGAAATAAAAGAATTGTGATTGGGGAAGATGGGGAGACGGACTTGTTCGCTAAGCGAGATTTTCCTTTGTTTATTGCCGATATCTTTGGAGTATCCCGTCAAGCAGCGGAAATAAAGTTAAAAAACTTTGGCTATATCAAGACCACAAAAACTTTAAAACAAGAGGTAAATCAGTGTGCTATCTTCTAACCATATTTTTTTACCTGCGTGTTCGCAATAATGCTATAAAGCATAAATATAAACAATTATGGAAAAGGAGAGACATGATTTATGCAGGAAATTATTAAATGCCCACACTGTAAGCAAAGATTATTTGACCTTGAAGCAGACGGCAACGCAGCTGTGCATATTAAGTGTCAAAAGTGCAAGAAGGTCATAAAAATTGAACGAAATAGAGAAGTCAAAGTGACTTAAAGCATACCGAGCGGAGGAGCCTGAAAAAAGAGCTACCCATGAGCCGGATGATTACCAAGGGAGTTGGTAATCATCCGGCTCTTTTTTTTATGCCCAAAAACAGAAAAGGAGCGAGTAAGAATGATGCTCGGGAAAAGTCTCCCATCTGGTCAACTTTTCTCGGGGTCAGACCCCAACACAAAGGGACACTATTCTGACAATTGTGCGCCACGAAGGCGCAACTCCACGTGACAGGAACTGGCACGTGGAGTTGCGACATGCTGTATAAGAGATG
>Ga0209386_1000365_pt1 | contig 23153 bp, 25 predicted proteins | sample NGEPertwo_FD_184510 | JGI IMG/M metagenome (GOLD analysis project Ga0209386, IMG submission 184510) | Arctic peat soil microbial communities from the Barrow Environmental Observatory site, Barrow, Alaska, USA - NGEE Permafrost154B-two... | ecosystem: Environmental > Terrestrial > Soil > Wetlands...
GGCGGCGCTGCGCAGGCCGGTGATCGTGAGCGTGGGCGGCAACTCGCCGGACCAGTACGCGGCCGTCGTCCGGGCGCTCGAAGCGCACCTCGCGTCAGCGCCCGAGGGCACCGCGCCGCGCATCGAGGGTTACGAGCTCAACGTGTCCTGTCCCAACATGGCGAGCGGTCTGCAGATCGGCGCCGATCCGGCCGCCACGGCGGCCGTCGTCGGCGCCTGCCGGGCGGGGACGACGCGTTTCCTGATCGCCAAGCTCACCCCGAACGTGAGCGACGTCACCGTCGCCGCCCGCGCCGCCGTCGAGGCCGGCGCCGACGGCCTGTCGCTGGTCAACACCTTCAAGGCGATGGTGCTCGACCGCGAGACGCTGCGGCCGTTTCTCGGCAACCGCACGGGCGGCCTCTGCGGCCCCGCCATCAAGCCCATCGCCCTGCGCATGGTCGCCGAGGTCGCGCAGGCGCTGCCCGGCGTGCCCCTCGTGGGCATGGGAGGCGTGATGAGCGGCCTCGACGCGCTCGAGTTCATCGCCTGCGGCGCCACGGCCGTGGGCGTGGGCGCGGCCAATTTCACCGGCTTCGAGGCGCCGTCCCGCATCCTCGCCGAGCTGCGCGCCGAGCTGGCCGCGCGCGGCTTTGCTTCGCCCGCCGCCGCGCGCGGCATCGCCCTCGGCGCCTGACACCGCCGGGCCCGTCCGGCCACCGCGGCAAAGTCCCAGCTAGCGGCCCCGTTTTGCGACTCACTCCCTGTTGAACTGGCCGCGCGGCATCACATATACTTCCGCCCGATGTCCGTCTCCTTCAGGCAATCCAACACGGCCCCCGAGCGTTCGCTCGACCAGCGTATGGACGCGCTCGGCAGGGCCAACCAGGTGCGCAGCCGTAGGGCCGCTCTCAAGGCCGACCTCAAGCGCGGCGACGCCAGCATCCGCGACGTCCTCGTCGCTCCGCCCGACTTCTTGCTCACCGCCAAGGTGGTCGACCTTCTCATGGCTGCGCCCAAGTGCGGGCGCGTGAAGTCGGCGCGCATCATGGAGCAGTGCCGCATCAGCCCGAGCAAGACCATCGGTGGTCTCTCGGAGCGCCAGCGCGCCGAGCTGCTCTCCTGCTTCGGAGGCTGACATCCCCGCGGTGTTCGTGATCTCGGGGCCGTCGGGCGCCGGGAAGGGGACCGTCATCGCCCTGGTCAAGCAACGGCTCGCGCACGTCGTCACCTCGGTGTCGGCTACCACGCGCGCCGCGCGACCGGGCGAACAGGACGGCCGCGAGTACTTCTTCATGGCCCGCGCGGCGTTCGCCCGCGGCGCGGCCGCCGGCGACTTCCTGGAATGGGTAGAATACAGTGGTAACCTGTATGGCACGCTGCGCGCCGACGTCGACGGCAAGCTGGCCCGCGGCGACGACGTGATCCTCGAGATCGAGCTCGTCGGGGCACGGGCCGTGCGCAAGGCTCTTCCTGAAGCGACGGCGGTCTTCATCGCGCCGCCCAGCATGGCGGAGCTCAGCCACCGGCTGCGAGGCCGGGGCACCGAGTCAGACGAGGCCATCGCCCGCCGCCTGAGCATCGCGCAGACGGAGGTCGCGGCGGCCGGTGAGTTCGACCACGTGGTCGTGAACGACGACGCAGAGCGCGCGGCCGCCGAGGTCGCCGCCATCATCGAAGAACGACGAAAGGGAATCTAGTGGACAAGCCCCGCATCGACGAGCTGTTGCCGCACGCCGGCGGCTCGCGGTACGCCCTGGTGATGATCGCCGCCAAGCGCGCGCGACAGATCAACAGCTACTACCACAGCCTCGGCGAGAACATGATGGGCATCGAGGCGCTCACGCCGCCGCTCATCAACACGCGCAGCACCAACCTCCTCACCATCGCCTTCGAGGAGATCGTCGACAACAAGATCGAGTACCAGACCCCGGACTGAGCGGAGCGTGAGCGGCCAGACCCCCACAGCGTCGGCCGGCGACCGCACCGTGCTGGTCGGCGTCACCGGCGGCATCGCCGTCTACAAGGCGGTCGAGCTGGTGCGCGGCCTGGTCAAGGACGGCTTCCAGCCGCTGGTGGTGAGCACGCCGGCGGCGCAGCGCTTCGTCATGCCTCTTACCTTCGCCGCGGTGTCGCAGGCGCCCGTCCTCGACGACGAGAGCGCCTGGCAGGCGAGCGGCGGCTGGTTCCAGCACATCGAGGCGGCCCGCACGGCGCGCGTGATGGTCGTCGCCCCGGCGACGGCCAACACGCTCGCCAAGATGGCCGCCGGCATCGCCGACAACCTGCTCACCGCCATCTACCTGGCGTTCCGCGGCCCCACCATCGTGGCGCCCGCCATGAACTGGGCCATGAACGAACACCCCGCCACGGTCGCCAACCTGCGCGTCCTCGCCGAGCGCGGCGTGGAGGTGCTGCCCACCGAAGAGGGCGAGCTGGCCTGCGGAGAAGAGGGCTCCGGCCGTATGGCTCCGCCTGAAGCGATCCGTCTGGCCGTGCGGCGAGCGTTCGCCGGCACCGCCGCGGGGCCGCTCGCCGGCAAGAAGGTCGTCGTCACCTCGGGCGGCACCCGCGAGCGCATCGACGCGGTGCGCTTCATCGGCAATCGTTCCAGCGGCAAGATGGGGAGGGCGGTCGCCGACGAGTCTTATCTTCGCGGGGCTCGCGTGGCGCTGGTCACCACGCAGCCCGCCGACGGCGCGCCCTACGGCGTCGTGCGCGTCGAGAGCGCCGACGACATGGCGGCGGCCGTCCGCGAGCAGGTCCGCGATGCGGACGTCCTTGTCATGGCTGCCGCGGTCGCCGATTTCAAGCCTCGCGCCGAGGAGGCCGGCAAGATGCGGCGCGGCGACCGCGAGACCCTCACGCTCGACCTCGTGCGCACGGTCGACATCCTCGCCGAGACGGCGAGGCCCGGCCTCTTCCGCGTCGGCTTCGCCGCAGAAGCCGGGCCGCAGCTGCGGCGCGCCCGCGAGAAGAAGGCGGCAAAGGGCGTCGACCTTCTGGTGTTCAACGACATCCTCGCCGAGGGTGTCGGCATCGGCGCGGACGAGAACGCGATCACCATCATCACGGCGCGCGAGGAGATCCAGGTGCCGCGCACCAGCAAGAGCGCCTGCGCCGTCGCCATCGCCGACCAGATCGAGACGGGGCTGCAGCGGTCGTGAACGAGCCTTCGCGCGAGCAGGTCGTGGCGATCGTCGAGGCGCGCGTCGCCAACGAGAACCTCCGCCGCCACATGCTGGCCACCGAGGCGATCATGCGGGCACTGGCCGGCCGTCTCGGCGAGGACCCCGAACTCTGGGGGCTCGCCGGCCTCGCCCACGACCTCGACTGCGAAGAGACCGGCGACGACTTCACGCGGCAGGGCGTCGTCGCCGCCGAGACCCTGCGCGAGCTCGGTGCGCCCGAGACCGTCGCTCACGCGGTCATGGCCCACAACCCGGCGACGGGGGTGGCCGCCGAGTCGCCCTTCGACGTCGCGCTCCTTGCGACCGACCAGCTGAGCGGCCTGATCACGGCCGCGGCGCTGGTGCGCCCCGACAAGGATCTCGCCGGCGTCTCGGTCAAGTCGGTGCGCAAGCGCTTTCGCGAGAGCGCGTTCGCGCGCGGCGTCGACCGCGACGCTCTCGTCCGCTGCGGCGAACTGGGCCTGCAGCTCGACGAGTTCATGGGCATCGGGCTGGCGGCGATGCAGAGCATCGCGCCGCAGCTCGGCCTTTAGGCGGCGGCCGTGTCCGTGATGCCCCGGCGCGAGCCGGCCTTCGAAGCCGAGAACGAGGCCTACTCGCTCTTTCAGCGCGGCGTCGCCTTCCTGCGCGAGCAGCACCCCGCCCAGGCCGCCATGCTGCTCGCCCAGGCCCTGCGCCTCGAGCCCGGCAAGAACTCCATCCGCGAGGCGCTCGGCAGAGCCGAGTTCGCCCTCGGCATGCACGAACCCGCGGCCAAGCGGTTTCGTGACGTGGTGGGCGATGCGCCGGACAACGACTACGCCCACTACGCGCTCGGACGCTGCCTGCTCGAGCTCGGCTGCCCGGACGAGGCGCGGGCCCACCTGCGGCTGGCCCGCGCCCTCAGACCCCAGAACGGCCTGTATCGCGAGGCGCTGAGCGCTCTGGACTGACCGTCCGCGCGGTGCCCGCGGTCAGGCCGGCGGAGCCGGCGACACCGGCGACGGCGGCGGGGGGTCGTGCGGCGGGGGCACTGCGGCCGCCCGGCGGCCAGGCGCGAGGGCCTCGGGGCCCACGTGCGCCATCTCCAGCAGGATGCCGATGCGCTTCTGGATCGGCGGGTGCGTGTCGAAGACGCCGCTCACTTCCTTGGTCTTCTTGTTCTTGAGCGGATTGGCGATGTAGAGGTGCGCCGTGGCCCGGTTGGCGTGGCGAAGCGGCTGCGAGTCGGCCGCGATGTCGCTGAGCGCCCTCGCCAGGCCGAGCGGGTCGCGCGTGAGCTCCACGCCGCTGGCGTCGGCCAGGTACTCGCGGCGCCGCGAGATGGCGAACTGCACGCTGTAGGCGGCCAGGGGGGCGAGGATCGCCAGCACGATGCCCACGACGAGCAGGATGGCGCCGGCGTTGCCGCTCGAATCGCCGCCGCCGCGCCGCCGCCCGGAGCCGCCCCAGAAGCTCCAGCGCAGGAAGAAGTCGGCCACCAGGGCGATCATGCCGACGAGGATACCGACCAGCGTGGCGAAGCGGATGTCGTAGTTGCGGATGTGCGACATCTCGTGGGCGACGACGCCCTGCAGCTCTTCGCGGTCGAGCATCTGCATCATCCCGCGCGTGACGGCGATGGAGGAGTGCTGCGGGTCGCGGCCGGTGGCGAAGGCGTTGGGCGCCGGTTCTTCGATGACGTAGACCGCCGGTACGTTGGGCAGACCGGCGGCGATCGTCATCTCCTCGACCACGTTGAAGAGCTGCGGCTCGTTCTCGTGCGTCACCTGATGGGCGCCACTCACGGCGAGCACCATCTTGTCGCCGGAGTAGTAGCCGAGGATGCTCCAGGCGATGGCCACGATACCGAACACGCCGAGCAGGCCGACGCCTCCGCTGGTGCCCCCGAGGACGGCCGCGCCGATGGCGAAGCCGAGCGCGGCCAGCAGGGCGATGACGAACCCCATGAGGAGCCACGAGGCCCGCCGGTTGCGGCGGATCTGCTCGTACATCATCGTGTCGCTTGCGTCAGGCTGCTAGCGCAGATCGACCTTGGGCACCTCGCGGTCGCCCTCGGGCGCCTCGAAGAACTGCCGAGCGGTGAAGTTGAACATCCCCGCGATGACGTTGGACGGGAACATCTGGATCTTGTTGTTGTAGGTGAGGACGCTGTCGTTGTAGAACTGCCGCGCGAAGGAGATCTTGTTCTCCGTCGCGGTGAGCTCTTCCTGAAGGCTGAGGACGTTCTGGTTGGCCTTGAGGTCCGGGTAGTTCTCGACGACCGCGAACAACGACTTGAGGCTCTCGGTGAGCATGTTCTCGGCCTGCGCCTGGGCCTGTGGGCCCTGGTTGCCGGCGTTGATGGCGGCGGCTCGCGCCTCGGTGACCTTGGTCAGCGTCTCCTGCTCGTAGGACATGTAGTCCTTGACGGCCTCGACGAGGTTGGGGATGAGGTCGTGCCGACGCTTGAGCTGCACGTCGATCTGGCTCCAGGCGTTGTCGACCTGGTTGCGCCGGCCCACCAGGCTGTTGTAGATGCCGGCGAAGATGATCCCCAAGACGACGAGGATCACGATGATGATGATGACCGCGATCACCCAAGGCTCCTTTCGTTGGCTGCGCCTCTCCGCGCCTAGTGTACGCCACTGGGGGAAAGAGACGTGTCAGGCGGTTGTACCGACCTGGCTGGCTGCTCTATCCTGCGAGGATGATGAACATCCGCACCCGTGAGATCGTGATCCTGGCCGTCGGGCTGGCGCTCGTGGTGGGCGCGGCGCTCGGCGGCTACGCCGTGGTCCGCACCCGCGCCGGCGGCGCCCCCGACCGCCAGGTGCTCGCGCCCGTGGCGATGCCGACGCCGTCCGCCAGCAGCGGCAGCCCGGCGCCGCAGTACGAGCGCTGGACGGTCGGCATCGCCCAGCGCCCGATCACCGTCCGCCGCCGCCCTTCCGACAGCGCACCGGTGATCGTGCGCCTGGGCACACGGACGAGCGCGGACTATCCCACTCTCGTGCTGGTCGACTCCATCAGGCAAGTGGACGGTGTACCGTGGTACAAGGTGTGGGTCGCCGTTCGGCCCAACGAGACGCGTGGATGGGTGCGCGATGGGGCGCTGGCCTTCTACACGACCTCTGCGAAGATCGTCATAGACCTCTCGCGGCGCAAGCTCATGGTGTACCGCAGGGGGGAGCTCCAGAGCACGTTCCCGGTGGCCGTGGGGCAACCAGGCCTGGAGACGCCGACCGGTTTCTACTTCGTGAACCAGAAGCTCAAGCCGCCGTACCCCGGCGGCGCCTACGGCGTACTGGCCCTGGGTATCAGCGCCTTCCAGCCCAAGCTGCCCGACTGGCCCGGCGGCGGCCCGGTGGCGATCCATGGCACCAACGAGGACTACCTCATCGGTAAGGCCATCTCTCATGGGTGCGTGCGCATGCACGACAAGGACATCCTGAAGGTGACGCAGCTGGTGCCGGCCGGTAGCCCGGTGATCATCGAGAAGTAGCGGCCGCGCGGCCGCGAGGCGGGCGCGGCTCTACCAGTACTCGCCCTGGTGCAGCATCATGTCGTGGGCCTTGCACTTGGGGCACGTGTACGAGGCCGCCTTCTTGAGGAAGAAGAGCTCGCTGCCGCAGACCACGCAGCGGAACTCGTCGATGTGAATGTCGGCGCCGGTGAGGTCCACCTCGACGATGGTGCCGCATTCCACGCAGTAGCCGGGCATGAAGCGCTGGCGCGGGTCATGGACGCTGACGCCCCAGCGGATGCGGTCGGCGGTGTAGCCGCACTGGCGGCACTCGAAGGTCGTGTACTCTCCCATGGTGAGCCTCTCTGGACGCGGGGTGTCGCCACGAGTATCGGCAGAATCGCGGCGCGGTTGAGCCGTCAGGCTGGGGGTTCCTTGTACCGTTAACAATCGGGGTGCTATACTTCATCGGCTGGAAACACACCACGAGGCGGACTCTTGCGCGAAAAGTCGGTGGGTCACCGACTTTTGTCTTGTCAGGGGTCGTTCATGAGGGAGAGCAGAGAGGAACTTGAGGCGATGATCGAGGCCACGCTGGCCGAGCGCTTCCCCGAGGTCGAGCTTGTCGACCTCGAGGTGCGGGGCGGCCCCGCCGGCACACTGACGCTGTTCGTCGACCGGCCCGGTGGCGTCGACCTCGAGCTGTGCGCGGCGATCAGCCAGGCGCTGGACGACGTGCGCGAGCGCCACGCGCTCGAGGTCTCCTCGCCGGGCCTGGACCGCCGGCTGCGCAAGCCCGCGCATTTCGCCGCGGCGCTCGGCCGCGACATCGCCGTCAAGCTGGCGGCGCCGCGCGATGGGCGCAGCAACTTCCGCGGCGTCCTCAAGGCGTCCGACGCCACGAGCGTCACGCTCGACCTCGCCGACGGCGGCAGCGTCACGCTGCCCCTCGACGGCATCGCCAAGGCGCACGTGGTCTACAACTTTGACCGACGGAGGCCATCGTGAGTAAAGAGATCATCGAGGCTTTGCGACAGATCGAGAAGGAGAAGGGCATCGCCTTCGAGGCCCTCGTCGAGGCGCTCGAAGACGCGTTGCTCTCCGCCTACAAGAAGACGCTCCACGCCGTGGAGCACGCCAAGGTCGAGGTCGACACCGAGACGGGCGACATGCGCGTCTACGAGCTCATCTTCCCGGAGCACATCGACGTCGAGGCCCTCAAGGTGCACGACGAGGAGGGCGAAGAGATCGGGCTCGACCTCTCGAGCGTCGACATGAGCGAGGTCGAGCGCATCGAGGTCACTCCCGACGACTTCGGACGCATCGCCGCGCAGACCGCCAAGCAGGTCATCCTGCAGCGTATCCGCGAGGCTGAGCGCGACCTCATGTACGAGGAGTACATCGACCGCGTCGGCGAGCTCGTCACCGGCATCGTGCAGCAAAGCGATCCGCGCCACAACACCCTCGTCGAGCTCGGCCGCGTCGAGGCCGAACTGCCGCGCGGCGAGCAGATCGAGACGGAGCACTACGACCACGGCGCCCGCATCAAGGCCGTCATCATGCGTGTCGAGGACTCCGCCAAAGGTCCCCAGGTCAAGCTGTCGCGGCGCAGCGAGGAGATCGTGCGCAAGCTGTTCGAGCTCGAAGTGCCCGAGATCGCCGACGGCCTCGTGGAGATCAAGCAGGTGGCCCGCGAGACCGGCTACCGCGGCCGCGACGGCAAGCCGGTGCCCGGGCGCTGCAAGATCGCCGTCATCTCGCACGCCGACGGCGTCGACCCGGTCGGCGCCTGCGTCGGCCCGCGCGGCTCGCGCGTGCGCATGGTGGTCAGCGAGCTGCGCGGCGAGCGCATCGACATCATCGCGTACAACGACGATCCCGCGCGCTTCGTGGCCAAGGCGCTCTCGCCGGCCCGCGTGCGCGAGGTCATCGTCGACGACGAGGAGCGCTCGGCGACCATCGTCGTGCCCGACGACCAGCTGTCGCTGGCCATCGGCAAGGAGGGTCAGAACGCCCGCCTCGCGAGCAAGCTCACCGGCTGGCGCATCGACATCAAGAGCCAGCAGCAGATGGCCGAAGCCGAGAACAACATGGAGTTCGGCGACGACGAGGGCGTGGACGGCCAGTGCATGGCCGTCATGCGCACCGGCAAGCGCTGCCCCAACCAAGCCGAGCCGGGATCGCGCTACTGCAGCATCCACGCCGACTACGTCGAGCCCGAGCCGGCCGCCGCGGCCGAGCCCGCGGCGGCCCACGCAGCCGACGCCCCCGCGGACGCCGAGACGCCTGACGCCCCCGCGGCGGAGGCCGGCGAGGAGTGACGGAGGTGTCGGCGCCCGAACGCACCTGCATCGGCTGCCGCCACAAGCGCGGCCAGGCCGAGCTGATCCGTCTCACCAACGAGGCGGGACGCGTCGTGCCCGCTCGCCGCGGTGCGCCCGGGAGGAGCGCCTACCTGTGCCCCGAACAGACGTGTCTTGAGGCCGCGGACAAACGGCGCGCGTTCGCGCGCGCCTTCCGCGGCCCGGCAGTTCTCGATCCCGCAGTGCGCCGCGCTGTGGCGCGACACACCAGCGATGAAAGGCGGTGAGGTGAATGGCGCAGAAACGCAAGGTCTCCGATATCGCGACCCAGCGAGGGACGAGCGTCGATGACGTTCTCGCCCACCTCAAGAAGGCGGGCATCGAGGTCGTCGACGGGGAGGTCAACGTCGACGACGAAGCGCTCGAGAAGGCGTACGCGGCCCCGGCGGGCGGCGTGCGGCGCCGGGCCGGAGGCCCGGGCGGCAAGCGCCGCCGGGTGATCATCGACGCGGGCGCCTCGCGCCGCGGCGGCGGCCCGCAGGGCGGCCGCAACCGGCGCAGAGGCCGCGGCCGCGGTCACGACCGCGACGAGCAGCCGGCCGCGCCCGTGGTGCCCACCGGGCTGGTCAAGGTGCCGTCGGGCTCCACCGTCAAGGACATCTCGCAGCTGCTGGGCGTGTCCACGCCCGAGATCATCAAGGCCCTGATGGGCTACGGCGAGATGGTCACCATCACGCAGACGCTCAGCGACGAGGCCATCGAGGTCCTCGCCACCGACTTCAATCGCGAGGTGGAGATCACGCACGCGGCCGACGAAGAGGCCGAGCTCGAGGCCGAAGCGATCGACGATCCCAAGGACCTCAAGCCCCGCGCCTCCGTCATCACCGTGATGGGGCACGTCGACCACGGCAAGACAAGCTTGCTCGACGCGATCCGCGACACCGCCGTGGCGGCCGGCGAGGCCGGCGGGATCACGCAGCACATCGGCGCCTATCAGGTGAAGCACAAGGGCCAGCCCGTGACGTTCATCGACACTCCGGGCCACGCCGCGTTCACCGCCATGCGCGCCCGCGGCGCCAAGGTCACCGACATCGCCGCCATCGTGGTGGCCGCCGACGACGGGGTGATGCCCCAGACCGTGGAGGCCATCGACCACGCCAAGGCCGCCGGCGTCCCCATCGTCATCGTCGTCAACAAGATCGACAAGCCCGAGGCCAACGTGGATCGGCTCAAGCATCAGCTCAGCGAGCAGGGCATCATCCCGGAGGACTGGGGCGGCGACACCGTGTTCGTTGAGGCGAGTGCCAAGAAGCGCATCGGCCTCGACAACTTCCTCGACATGCTGCTGCTGGTGGCCGAGGTCGCCGACCTCAAGGCCAACGTCGACGCTCCGGCCAGCGGCTTCGTCATCGAGTCGCGCATCGACCCCGGCCGCGGCGTCGTCGCCACCATCCTCGTGAACCGCGGCACGCTCCACGTCGGCAACGCGGTCGTCGCCGGCGAGGCCAGCGGCCGCGTGCGCGCGATGCGCGACTTCAAGGGCGACCCGCTCAAGAGCGGCGGCCCGTCCACACCGGTCGAGATCATCGGCTTCGACGACCTTCCCGTGGCCGGCGAGTTCTGCCGCGTGGTCAAGGACGAGCGCCTGGCGCGCTCCCTGGCCCACAAGCGCGCCAATCGCCTCAAGACCGAGGCGCTCGCCAAGCAGCGCGCGCTCACTCTCGACGACATCTTCGCGCGCATCGCCGCGGGCAAGGTGCTCGACCTCAACCTCGTGGTCAAGGCCGACGTGCAGGGCAGCCTCGAGGCGCTCAGCGACGCGCTGCTCAAGATCCAACATCCCGAGGTCAAGGTGCGCGTCATCCATTCGGGCGTAGGCGGCATCAACGAGAACGACGTCATGCTGGCCAGCGCCTCCGCGGCGATCATCATCGGCTTCAGCGTGAGGCCCAGCCCCGCGGCCACCGCGCTCGCCGAAACCGAAGGCGTCGACGTGCGCACGTACCGGGTCATCTACAAGGTCACCGAGGACATCACGGCGGCCCTGGTCGGCATGCTCAAGCCGACCATCGAGGAGGTCGTACTCGGGCAGGCCGAGGTCCGCACGACGTTCAAGGCCTCCAAGCTGGGCACCATCGCCGGCTGCATGGTCACGCACGGCGTGATCACTCGCAACGCGAGCGTGCGCGTGCTCCGCAGCGACGTGGTGGTCCACGACGGCAAGATAGGCTCCCTCAAGCGCTTCGCCGAAGACGCGCGCGAGGTGGCGGAAGGGTTCGAGTGCGGCATCCTGCTCGACGGCTTCAACGACCTCAAGGAAGGCGACGTGCTGGAGGCGTACGAGACCCGAGAAGTCGCTCGTGAGGCCTGACGCCTGTATCGGCGTCCTGCTCGCGGAGCTGCACTTCCCGGCCAGCCGCTCGCTGAAGGAGAAGCGCGCGCCGCTCACCTCGCTGCGTGACGTGGTGCACAGCCGCTTCCGCGCCTCGTTCAGCGAGGTGGGCCTGCAGGACGTGTGGCAGCGGGCCCGCGTGCTCATCGTCCTGGCTGCCTCCTCGCTGCAGCAGGCGCGCGAACGGCTCGACGACCTCGACCGCTACCTCCACGGGCAGGACTTCGAGGTAGCGCGCGTGCTCGTCAAGACAACGGACACGGTGGATACCCTGTGGGACATCGACTCCTGAGGATCAACGAAAGCATCAAGGAGACCCTGTCGTCGGTCATCACCGCCGAGGGCCTAAAGGACCCGCGCGTGGGGTTCGTGACGGTCACCGGCGTGAAGACCTCGCCCGACCAGCGTCACGCCAAGGTCTACGTCAGCGTGCTCGGCAAGCAGGCCGAGCGCGAGGCCACGATGAAGGCGCTGGACAAGTCGAAGGGGTTCCTGCAGGCGCGCATCAACGCGTCGCTGCACATGAAGCGCACGCCGCAGCTGGAGTTCGTCTACGACGGTACGCTCGACAACGCTCTGCACATCCAGAAGCTCATGAAGCGCGAGGAGGAAGTGCTGGGCAGCGAAGCCCCGGACATCTTCGTCGACGGCGAGGCCGACGACGGGGAAGAGGGGTCGGCGTGAAGGCGCTGCCCGCCGACCTGGCCGCCGTGTGCCGGCGCATGAAGACCGAGCGCAGTGTCGGGCTGGCAGTGCACGAAAGGCCCGACATGGACGCGCTCGGCGCCGCCGCCGGCATGCTCGACCTGTTCGCGCAGCTGGGCGTGGACACTCGTCTGCACGTCGACCAGGACGAGTTCCTGCCGTTCGAGGAGCTGCTGTTCCCGCTCGGCACGGTGACCCGCGGCCTGCCGCCCGCCCGCCGGCCTCTGTACGCGCTGGACAGCGGCAGCCTCGAGCGGCTGGCGCTCCCGCTCACGTCCTGGGACGGGATCGTCGTGAACATCGATCATCACCACGACAACACGCGGTTTGGCGACGTGGTCTACGTGCGCGGGGAGGCGAGCAGCACCAGCGAGCTCGTCTGCGACATCGCCCGCGCTCTTGGGCTGCGGCCGTCCCGGCAAGCGGCCGAGGCCTTGCTCGCCGGCATCTCGTTCGACACCGGTCACTTCCGGCACGACAGCACCTCCGCCGCCACCTTCGAGACGGCGGCCTGGCTGGCCGGGCTCGGCGCCGGCGTGACCCGGGTGTTCTCGATGCTGTACGAGCAGGGCTCGGTCGAAGCGCTGCGCCTGTGGGCGCGCGCCATCGCGGGCGCCCAGGTCGTGGCCGGCGGCCGCGCCCTGGTGGCCACGCTGCAGCGTGGCGACTACGCCGCCGTCGGTGCCGGCGAAGAAGAGACCGAGGGCATCGTGGACAGCCTGCGCGGAGTCGGCGGCGTGGACGTCGCGGCCCTCGTCAAGGAACAGAGCCGCGGGCCGCGCGTGCGCGTGAGCTTGCGCTCGAACTCGCACGACGTCAGCGAGATCGCCGCGCTCAGGGGCGGCGGCGGTCATCGCCTGGCCGCCGGCTTCTCCAGCGACGACGGCCCCGGGGAGGTGACCGCGTGGCTCAGTTCCGAACTCGAAAAGCGCCTCTTGACGGCGTCCTGCTGATCGACAAGCCCGAGGGCTTCACGTCGCACGACGTTGTCGCCCGAGTGCGCCGTCAGGTGCGTCCCGCCGTCAAGAAGGTGGGCCACGCCGGCACTCTCGACCCGTTCGCGACCGGCCTTCTCGTGGTGCTCGTCGGCCGGGCGACCAAGCTGGCGCGATTCTTCATCGACCTGCCCAAGGAATACGAGTGCACCCTGAGGTTCGGCGTGCGCTCCGACACCGGCGACCTCACGGGTGGCCTCTCGGAGACGGGTGAGTCGACGACTCGCGAGGCCGTCGAGGCCGTGCTGCCGGACTTCCTCGGCGTCGTCGTGCAGCAGGTGCCCATGACCTCCGCCGTCAAGGTCAACGGGGAGCGCCTGTACAAGAAGGCGCACCGCGGCGAGGTCGTCGAGACCCCGGTGAAAGAAGTGCAGATCGACGCCATCGACATCCTCGAGTTCGACGCCGCGGCACAAACGATGCGCTGCCGTGTCGCCTGCTCCAAGGGCACCTACGTGCGCCAGCTCGCCATCGACATCGGCGAGGCGGTGGGCGCCGGGGCGCATCTTGTGCAGCTCGCGCGCACGGCGACCGGCGACCTGAGCCTCGACGACGCCCAGACGCTCGCCGCCTTCGAGGAAGCCGTGGCCGCGCAGGAGCCGGGGGACGAACGCATCCCCGCCCTGGTCAACCCGGCGGCGGCCCTGCAGTTCATGCCCGGCATCGAGCTCTCGGCGGCGCAGGTGACGGCGGTGCGCAACGGCGCCCGCCTGCCGGGTGGGCCGCCCGAGCCGGTGCGACTGACGTACCGCGGCGAGCTCATCGCGATCTACGGGCCGGCCGAAGAAGGCCACGCCCTCAAGCTGCTCGTCAAGCTCTGATGCGGGTCGTCACCGATCTGGCGGACCTCGAGCGCCGTCCGCGAGCCCTGGCGATCGGCACCTTCGACGGCGTCCACGTGGGCCATCGCGCCGTGATCGGTCAGGCCGTCGCCCTGGCCGCCGAGCGCAGTCTCCTCGGCTCGGTGGTGACCTTCGACCGGCACCCGCTGGCGGTCGTCGACCCCTCTCATGCGCCGCGCTTGCTGACGCCACTACTCGAGAAGATCCGTCTCATCGAGGAGCTGGGGCCCGAGGAGCTCGTCCTCCTGCCGTTCGACGAGGGGCTCGCGGCGCTCACGCCGGCGGGCTTCTGCGACCAGGTGCTTGCCGAAGCGCTCCAGGCGCGCGTGGTCGTCGTCGGCGAGAACTTCAACTTCGGCGCCGGCGGCGCCGGCGACGCAGCGCAGCTGCGCGCCTGCGGCGCCGCGCACGGCTTCGAGACCGTGGCCGTAAGCCTCGTCACCGAGCACGGCAAGACCATCAGCTCGACGCGCATCCGCCGTCTGCTCAACCACGGCGAGCTCGAAGAGGTGCGTGAGATCCTCGGCCGGCCGCCGTCGGCGGCCGGCCTCGTCGTCGTTGGCGACCGGCGCGGCGGGACCCTGGGCGTGCCGACCGCCAACATCGACGTGGAGGCGGGCACGATCTTCCCCGGCCGCGGCGTCTACGCCGCGCGCGTCCTCGTGGACGGCGTCTGGTACCGGGCGGCCGTCAACATCGGCCACAACCCGACCTTCCGCAGCAAGGCGGTCGAGACGACGCACGTCACCGTCGAGGCGTTCCTGCTCGGTTTCAGCGGCGACATCTACGAACGCCCCATTCGCGTCGACTTCCTCCACAAGATCCGCGACGAACGCCGCTTTGACGCTGTCGAGGCGCTCGTCGTCCAGATGCGTCGCGACATCGCCGAGACGGCCGACCTCAAAGACCCTGCGTTCGCCGAGGTCGGCCTCGCGGCGGCGCCCACCCTCTGAGCCGCGCTGCGGCGCGCGGCCGGGCGGCCGTGACTCCGAGCGAGCCTGCGCGGCGGCCCGGTTTCTCCGCCGCCGTTGCCTGTGCTACCCTAGCGCGACCGTTTTCTCGGTTGCGGGCAGCCAACCCGCTACTGGGTTCCCGGATACTCCTGTGAGGGAGGTGAACACCATGGCAGTCACCAAAGAAGTCAAAGAGACCATCATCGCCAAGCACGCCAAGCACGACGGCGACACCGGCTCCCCCGAGGTCCAGATCGCTCTCCTCACGGCGCGCATCCAGACCCTCACCGACCACCTCAAGACCCACAAGAAGGACCACCACAGCCGACGCGGCCTCCTCAAGATGGTCGGCCAGCGCCGCCGCCTCCTCAACTACCTGCAGGCGCGCGACCTCGATCGTTACCGCGCGCTTGTCAAGGAGCTCGAGCTCCGCAAGTAGCCAAGCCACACGGCGCGAAAAGCGCCCACCCAGTCGTCACGTGCATCCGAGTCACGGACGAGAGAGAACCTGTGCGCAATGGGGCGCCGGGTCAGTAGGAAGACGAAGGAAGAGATGACTACAGTAGAAGTAGAGGTCGGGGGCAAGAAGATCACCCTCGAGACCGGCCGGCTGGCCAAGCAGGCCAACGGAGCAGTACTCGTGCGCTGCGGCGACACGATGGTCCTCGTCGCCGCCACAGGGCGCACCGTAGGACGCGAGGGGCAGGATTTCCTCCCCCTCACGGTCGACGTCGAGGAGCGGCACTATGCCGCCGGCAAGATCCCCGGCGGTTTCATCAAGCGCGAGTCGCGGCCCAGCGAGAAGGCCACCCTCGCCGCGCGCCAGATCGACCGGCCCATTCGGCCGCTGTTCCCGAAGGGTTACATGAACGAGGTGCACGTGGTGGCCACCGTGCTGTCCGTCGACCTCGAGAACAACTACGACGTGCTCGCCACTCTGGGCGCCTCTGCGGCCCTGGGTCTCAGCGAGATCCCGTTCCACGGCCCGATCGGGTCCGTGCGCGTCGGGCGCATCGAGGACGAGTTCGTGATCAACCCCACCCTCACTGAGGTGCAGGACGAGTCCGAGCTCGACCTCGTGGTCACCGGCACCAAGGACGCCATCGTCATGGTCGAGGCCGGCGCGAAGCAGGTCTCCGAGGCTCTCGTGGTGGAGGCGCTGCGCCTGGCTCACGAAGAGATCAAGAAGCTCATCGACATGCAGCTCGAGCTGCAGCGCCAATGTGGCAAGCCCAAGTGGGACATGCCGGAGTGGACCGTCGATGAGGGCACCCTCGCCGAGGTCCGCAGCCAGTACGGCGCCGCTTTGGACGCCGCCACGCAGGTGGCCGACAAGAAGGAACGCCAAAACGCTACCTCCGAGGTCAAGAAGGCCGCCGTCGAGGCTCTCCTGAACGAGGACTCACCGGCCGAACGCGCGACGCACGTCAAGCGTGCTCTCGCCAAGATCGAGAGAGACCTCGTGCGCGATCGCATCGCGGTGCAGAAGCGCCGCCCCGACGGTCGTGGCACCGACGAGGTCCGCCAGATCAGCTGCGAGGTCGGCGTGGTCCCGCGCGTGCACGGCAGCGCCCTCTTCACGCGCGGCGAGACGCAGGCCCTGAGCATCCTCACGCTGGGTGGCACCGGCGAGTTCCAGCGCATCGACGGCCTCGGCATCGAGGACAAGAAGCGCTACATCCACCACTACAACTTCCCGCCGTACTCGGTGGGCGAGACCGGCTTCATGCGCGGCCCCAAGCGCCGCGACATCGGCCACGGCGCCCTCGCCGAGCGCGCCCTGCTGCCGGTCCTTCCGAACGAGCTGGACTTCCCCTACACGACGCGCATCGTCTCGGAGATCCTCGAGAGCAACGGCTCGTCCTCGATGGCCAGCGTGTGTGGCTCGACCCTGGCGCTGATGGACGCCGGCGTGCAGATCACCGCTCCGGTGGCCGGCACCGCCATGGGCCTGATCAAGGAGGGTGACGCCTACGTCATCCTCACCGACATCGCCGGCGTCGAAGACCACCTCGGCGACATGGACTTCAAGGTCGCCGGCACCGCCGACGGCATCACCGCCCTGCAGATGGACATCAAGATCACCGGCGTCACCTTCGAGATCCTCACCGAGGCGCTCGAGCAGGCGCGCAAGGCGCGGCTCTTCATCCTCGAGCGCATGCTCGCCACGCTCGCCGAGCCGCGCAGCGAGCTGTCCGAGTGGGCGCCGCGCATCTTCAGCATCCAGATCAACCCCGACCAGATCGGCCTCATCATCGGCAAGGGCGGCGAGACCATCCGCGGCATGACTGACGAGTTCGGCGCCGACATCGACATCCAGGAAGACGGCACGATCTTCATCTGCGCCCCCGACCAGGAAGCCGCCGAAGGCGTCATGAACCGCATCCAGGCCATGACCAAGGAGATCGAGGTCGGCGACGTGTTCACCGGTCGCGTGGTCAAGACCACCGACTTCGGCGCCTTCGTGGAGCTCAAGAAGGGCACCGACGGCCTGCTGCACATCTCGCGCCTCGGCCAGAAGGGCGAGCGTGTGAAATCGGTCGAAGACGTCGTCTCACGCGGCGACACGGTGACCGTCGAGGTCGTCGAGATCGACAAGGCACGCAACCGCATCGGGCTCACACTGCTTAAGAAGCCCGAAGCAGAGTAACAGGGAGCGGGAGAAGGCCACGGAGGCCTACCGCCTCTCAACGCTGGACAACGGCCTGCGAGTGGTCACCGAGCGCCTCGAAGGGGTGCGCTCGGTGGCCCTCGGGCTGTGGATCGCCGCCGGCTCGCGGCTGGAGCCTCTCGAGCTCGGCGGCGTCTCGCACTTCATCGAGCACCTCATTTTCAAGGGCTCCGACCGCTTCAGCGCCTGGGACATCGCGCGCATCTTCGACGACATGGGCGGCGAGCCTAACGCGTCCACGTCCAAGGAACACACGCTGGTCAACGCGCGCTTCCTGGACGAGGACCTCGACACCGCCTTCGAGGTGATGGTCGAGATCCTGGTGCGGCCGTCCTTCGCCGACCTCGACCAGGAGCGCGAGGTCGTGCTCGAAGAGGTCGCCATGTACGAGGATTCGCCGCCCGAGCTCATCCACGACGACCTCTGCGAGGCCGTCTTCGGCGAGCATCCGCTCGGGCGCTCCATCATCGGGCACAGCGAGACCCTGGCGCGCCTCGACCTCCCGACGGTCAGTGCCTACCACGACGCGCATTACGTTAACCCCGGGATCGTGGTCTCGGCCAGCGGCCACGTGGACCACGACCATCTCTGTGAGCTCACGCAGGCGCACTTCCGCCCCGCGCCCGGGGCGGTCGTCCGGCGACCCGACTTGAGCGCCCCGGGATTCCGTCACGTGGCCCGGTTCTCGCTGAAAGACACCGAGCAGTACCACATCTGTCTCGGCGGCCCCGGGCCACGGCGCTCCGACCCCGACCGCTACGCCGTGTTCGTCGTCGACACGATCCTCGGCGGCTCCTGGAGCTCTCTGCTGTTTCAGGAAGTCCGCGAGAAGCGCGGCCTCGCCTACTCGGTCTACTCGTACACGTCCCTGTACGCCGACGCCGGCTTCACGGCGATCTACGTCGGCTCGCGCGAGGAGGCGGTGGAGGAAGCCATGAGCGTCATCCTCGACGTGCTCCACCGCCTGCCCGAGGACATCTCCGAAGAAGCCATCAAGCGTGCCAAGAACCACCTCAAGGGCCAGCTCGTGCTGAGCATGGAGAGCCCGGGCAGCCGCATGCAGTCGCTGGGCCGGGCCGTGCTCATGGAGCAGCCCGTCCTCAGCGTCGACGAGGTGCTGCAGCGCGTCGACGCGGTGACGCGCGACGATGTGGTGGCCGCCGTGCGGCGGTACTACGACCCCAAGAAGTGGTCCACGGTGTGCATCGGCCCGCGGGCGGAGCCGTTTCGGGCCGTCACCGGCGGGTTCGCATGGGAGGAGCGATGACAGACGTGCTCGTGACCGGCGCCGCCGGCAGGATGGGCGGCCTCAGCGCCGCCACGATCGCCGCCCAGGACGACCTGCGCCTGGTGGCGCTCGTCGACCCCAAGAGCGGCGCGAGCGCCGGCGACGCACCGTGCTTCGCCACCGTGGAGCAGGCGCTGGCGCTGACCTCGCCCGAGGCGGCGCTGGAGTTCAGCCTCCCGGGGGCGGTGTTCGACAACACGAAGCTGCTGCTGGCGGCCGGCGTACCGACCGTGGTCGGCGCCACCGGCCTCGACGAAGCCCATGTCGAGGAGCTCAGCGCCGCCGCGGCGACGGCCGGCGTGGGCCTCGTGATCGTGCCCAACTTCGCCCTCGGGGCCGTCCTGCTGATGCGCTTCGCGAGCCAGGCGGCGAAGTACTACGAGCACGCCGAGGTCATCGAGATGCACGAGTCCGGCAAGCTGGACGCTCCGTCGGGCACCAGCCTTCGCACGGCGCGTCTCATGGCCGAGGCGCCGGGTTCCGCCCTGCGGGACGTGCCCGGCGGCCAGCCGTCTCGCGGTCTGGCGGCCGACCACGTGCGCATCCACAGCGTGCGCCTGCCGGGCGTCGTCGCCCACCAGGAAGTCCTCTTCGGCGGCGACGACGAGCTGCTCACCCTGCGTCACGATTCGCTGTCGCGGCGCTCCTTTATGAGCGGCGTCCTGCTCGCCCTTCGCCGCGTGACCGGCATCGAGGGGACTGTCGTGGGGTTGGAGAACCTCCTAGACTAGAGTCACGACGTACCGGGCAACCGCTCACATCCGAGGAGCTGCGCCATGATCGACAGCCTGGGGACGATCCTCACCGCGATGGTGACGCCCTTCGACGCCGACCTGACCGTCGACCACGGCAAGCTCGCCGAGCTCGCCGAGTATCTCATCGGGAGCGGCTCCGACGGACTTGTCGTCGCGGGCACCACCGGCGAGTCGCCGACGCTCACCGACGACGAGAAGGCGGCGATGTTCCGCACCGTGGTCGAGGCCGTGGGCGATCGCGTGCCCGTCGTCGCCGGCACGGGCTCCAACGACACCGCCCACAGCGTCAAGCTCACGCGCGCCGCCGAGGGCTGCGGCGTCGACGCGGTCCTCGTGGTCACGCCCTACTACAACAAGCCGCCCGAGCGCGGCCTGCTGGCGCACTTCCGCGCCGTGGCCGCCGCCACCAGCCTGCCGCTCGTCGTGTACAACATCCCCGGCCGTTCGGTGGTCAACCTGTCGCCCGAGGCGCTGGCCGCCCTCGGCGAGGTCGACAACATCATCGCCGTGAAGCAGGCCAACCCCGATCTCGGCGAGCTTCACCGGCTGCGCGAGCTCAGCGACCTCGGCATCTACGCCGGCAACGACGACATGCTGCTCGACGTGCTGAAGATGGGCGGCCTGGGCGGCATCTGCGTGGCCAGCCACGTCGTCGGGCCGCGGCTGGCCGAGATGGCCCGGCTCGTGAGAGCCGGCGACGTGGCCGGGGCGGAGAGGCTCGACGAAGGCCTCCGCGCGCTCTACAAGACGCTGTTCCTGACTGCCAACCCCATCCTCGTCAAAGAAGCCCTCAATCTGCTCGGGCACGACGTGGGCGGCCTGCGCCTCCCGCTGGTGCCCGCTACCCCCGAGGAATCCGCCGTCATCGCCGACGAGCTGCGGCGGCTGGGTGTGTCGAGCTGGGCATGACCGCGTGCGGCCGCCTCGCCGAGCCGGTTCGCCTGCGCGGCCGCGAGCGGGTAGGATTGCTCCCACATGAGTGACTCCCTCAGGATCATCCCTCTCGGCGGTCTCGGCGAGATCGGCAAGAACATGACCGCCGTGGAGTACCGCGGCAAGATCGTGGTGCTCGACTGCGGCGTCGAGTTCCCGCGCGACGAGATGCTCGGCATCGACCTCGTGATCCCCGATATCAGATGGCTGCTCGGGCGCCGCGACGACGTCCTGGCGTTCGTCATCACGCACGGCCACGAGGATCACCAGGGGGCGCTGCCCTTCGTGCTGAAGCAGCTCAACAAGCCGGTGTATGGGAGCCGCTTCACCTTGGCCCTGATCAAGTCCAAGCTCGACGAGCACGGCCTGCTCAAGGTGGTCGATCTCCATGAGGTGAGCGAGAGCTCAAAGCTGCGCCTGGGGCCGTTCGACCTGTCTTTCGTCGCCGTGAGCCACAGCGTGCCCGATGCCCTGTCGATCGTGCTGGGCACCGAACTCGGGGCCCTGGTATTGACCGGCGACTACAAATTCGACCACACGCCGATCGACGGCCGCATCACGGACGTCAACACGTTTGCGCAGCTCGGCCAGCAGGGCGTCCTGGTCCTTCTCGGCGACTCGACGAACGTCGAGGCGGCCGGGTCGACGGCTTCAGAGAGCATCGTCGGGCAGGCGTTCCACCAGATCTTCGCCGAGGCCGAGGGCCGCGTGATCGTGGCGAGCTTCGCCTCGCACATCCACCGCGTCCAGCAGGCCATCCGCATCGCCCACCTGCACGGCCGCAAGTTCGCCGTCTCCGGCCGCTCGATGCAGAAGAACGTGAACATCGCCCGCAACCTCGGCTATCTGGAGGTCCCCGAGGGCTCGATGATCAAGCTCACCGAGATCGACGACTACCGGCCCGAGGAGATCCTCATCCTTGCGACGGGGAGTCAGGGAGAACCCCTCTCGGCGCTCACGCGTATGGCGTTCGACGATCATCCGCAGGTGGGCTTGCACGAGGGCGACACCGTGGTCATCTCGGCGAGAGCCATCCCCGGCAACGAAGTCAGTGTCATGACCACGGTCAATCGTCTGCTCAAGTCGGGCGCCACGGTGATCTACGGGGAGAGCAGCGGCGTGCACGTCAGCGGCCACGCCGCCCAGGAAGACCTGCGCATGATGCTCAACCTGCTGCGCCCGCAGTACTTCGTGCCGGTGCACGGCGAGTACCGGCACCAGCATTTCCACGCCGAGCTCGCCCGTCAGTCCGGCGTCCGCGAGGAGGACATCTTCATCCTCGAGAACGGCGACGTCCTCGAACTGGATGCCGAGAACGGCGAGATCGTCGACAAGGTGCCCACGGGCATGGTGTTCGTCGACGGCTTCGAGCTCGGCGATGCCGAGGGTCTCGTGCTTCGCGACCGCCAGCAGCTGGCCGGCGACGGCATCCTCATCGCCGTGGTCACCATCGACGCCCAGAACGGCGACTCGGTGGCGCCGCCGGAACTGGTGGCGCGCGGTTTCCTGCACAACGACGAGCGCCTCCAGGAGGTGCTCGACGAATGCGCGGCCGCGCTCGACGACCTCATGGACAAGCTCGGCGCCGTGCACGTGACCGGGCAGCGCCTCATCAGGGAAGACATCAAGGAGAAGCTCGCCGAGCTCGTGTTCGCACGCACCCGGCGGCGGCCGCTGATCATGCCGGTCGTCGTCGAAGTCTGAACGACCGGCGTCTTCCTCCTGCCTCGCACCACGTTCCTTCCTAGGGTTTCTCGCGCCCGCGTTGAATAGATGGCCTATGGCGACTGCACGCCCCAAGCAGGCACGGCGCGCGGGCGCTGCGGCGCGCACGCGAGCGCGCGCCGCCCGCCCGGCGCCTCGCCCGGAAAGATCGGCCACGCGTCACCGCCACGAGCTGGCGGCGATCGCCTGCGTGGCTCTCGCCGTGTTCCTCGCCTTCGTCATTTATCTCGGCTGGGACGGCGGTGCGCTGGGGCGCTGGCTGGGCGACATCACGCGCTGGTTGGTGGGGCTCCTGGTCTTCGCGCTCCCGTTGCTGCTCTGCTTCGTCGCCTTCATGCTGGTGGCCCGCGACGACCGCCGCCCGCGCCGCGGGGTGAGCTGGGGGATCGCGATGATCGTCGTCGCCTTTGTCCTGGCCGCGGCCGCCGACGCGTTCGGCGTCTTCGCCGGCGAGCGGCCGGAGCGTCTCTTCCGCGACACCTACATGAGCGTGCACGGCGGCGTGGCCGGCGAAGCTCTGTGGGCCGTGCTGCACGGCGTCATCGGGCGCCTCGGCGTGGACGTGCTCGTCGTCGCCCTGTTCGTGGCCGGCGTCCTGCTGGCGACCGGCTCGTCGCTCCGCCAGTGGGCGGACCATTCGCGCAAAGGCGTGGCCGCCGCAGGCAGGGCGGCGCGCAGCCAGGCCGAGGCCCTGGGCGCGCGCCACCGGGACGCGGCGTCGACCGGCGTGGTGGAGCTCGACGAGTCCCCGACGATCGACGCCTCCGACATGATGAGGACGTCCGTGTCTCCGGCGGCCCAGTACGGACCCGCGGTGAGCACGCACACCCCGCACCTCGTGGACGGGCGGCTGGCGGCGCCCGAGATCTTCGGCGAGCCCACGGGTTACGCGCCGCCGGAATCGCTGGAAGAGGCGCACGAGGGCGAGCAGCTCTCGCTTGCCCAAGCCGTCGCCGACGAGCCCGGCGGGGGAGACGCGGCGATCGCCTTCCACGAA
>Ga0209386_1000366_pt1 | contig 23098 bp, 22 predicted proteins | sample NGEPertwo_FD_184510 | JGI IMG/M metagenome (GOLD analysis project Ga0209386, IMG submission 184510) | Arctic peat soil microbial communities from the Barrow Environmental Observatory site, Barrow, Alaska, USA - NGEE Permafrost154B-two... | ecosystem: Environmental > Terrestrial > Soil > Wetlands...
GAACGCGACGGTTTGGAAAACTTTCTAAATGCTATTGGCGATGCATTCTATAATCAGACTTATGGCAGGTGCGATTTGCTTCCTGAATTGGAAGATGCAATGGATGTGAAACGCTGGTTTGAACATTTGATCGATGGTCTTCAAATTTCAATTCATCCCGACGATCCATTTGAAGAATACGTGAACTTTGAAACCGGCGAACCCTGCTTTGATCCTGAAACATCAGCCCTGCTAAATGAAAAAATGAGACAGGCGTTCGATATTTGTGGCGACGACATTTACGGAATTGGAATCGCAATAATCCGCAAAGGATTACACATGCCCGAAGAAGAAGCGTAATGGTAGGGGCAGTCCAGCGTGGCTGCCCACTATTAATATTTAATCAATCATTTAATATTCAATTTATTATGTTCTCACCCGATTTTTACCCAACACCAAACGCCGTAATAGCTCAAATGTGCTATGGCTTAGAACTCAATGGCCGTATTATTCTCGAACCTTCAGCTGGTAAAGGAAATATTGTTGATTACCTTCAGCTTTATGGCGCCAACGTTCTGGCCTGCGAAAAAGATCCCGACCTGGCTACGATTGTAGCAAATAAATGTCGGTTGCTTCATGCCGATTTTCTTGAAGTGACACCCGAAGAAATCAGTCATGTTGATTGTATAATAATGAATCCACCTTTCAGCGCCGACGAAAAGCACATTCTCCATGCCTGGACCATTGCACCCGAAGGATGCGAAATCATTGCACTGTGTAATTATCAAACACTCGAAAACCGTTGGAACCGGTCGCGCGAACAGCTTTCCGATATAGTTAAAAACTTTGGTAATAGCGAAAATTTAGGAGAAGTGTTTACCACCGCTGAGCGCAAAACCGACGTTACAATTGGTCTTGTTCATCTTTTCAAACCGCGTGTTTCTATCGAAACCGAATTTGAAGGATACTTCGATATGTTCGAAGAATGCCAGCGTCAGGAAAATGGACTAATGCCCTACAATGACATCGTTGATATTGTCAATAGGTATATTGGAGCCATTAAGATGTTCAACGAAGTTATTGCGGCTTCCGATAAGATGAACAAAGTTATTGCGCCGATCAGCTCGGGTTTAGATATTGTTTTCGGTGCCCATCGTACAGGGCGTAACAATAGTTATAATGCGATCGACCGCGATACTTTTAAAAAAGAACTTCAAAAATCATCGTGGCAATGTGTCTTCAATAAAATGAAGATGGCAAAATTCATCACCCAAAAACTAATTGGCGAGCTGAATGCATTTGTCGAAAAACAATCCAACGTTCCGTTTTCTGTACCAAACGTTTATAAGATGTTGCAAATGATTCAGGGCACACATAAAGAGCGGATGGATCGGGTGTTGGTTGAAGCCTTTGACGAAATATGTAGCTTTTCAAGCGAAAACAGTACAGCAGGCGAAAAGTGGAAAACCAATAGCGATTATAAAATCAATCGCCGGTTTATCAAACCACATATTTGCAGGTATGATACCAAATGGCCCAAAGATCAGGTCGATGTTGGCTACGGATCTAATTATTCTCTTGACGATATAGTTAAAGCGTTATGTTATCTGACGGGAACCGATTATGCTGCAACCACGAATCTTGGTTCTTTTATAGATAGAATGAAGTGTCAATGGGGCCAATGGTATGAATGGGGATTCTTTCGAATTCGCGGATATAAGAAAGGCACCATGCACTTCGAGTTTACCAACGATAAGGTTTGGGAGTTATTCAACCGCCGTGTGGCTGAAATCAAAGGATGGGCGCTTCCTCGTAAAACGGATGCAAAACAAAAAGGCACCGAACGTGTTAAGGAAACTGGCTTAATGATGTTTTAATTAATCGCTTCCACAAATATAAATTCAATTTAAATTCAATTTAAAATCATTATAATTGCAATTTGCAGTTATAAATTAGTCAAATCATACAAATGAAACAAGTATCAATTAGAGTAGAAAGAGATTCGGTGGAAATGCTTGCTGAGCTAAACGACAAAGTAGGTACCGCTGCGGCAACGGTTGTTCACTTGTTCACCTTCCTAAGACGAGTAACAATCATGGAGCTTCGTGGTCGGTTTACCTCACCCGAAATAAAAGCCATGGCAGAAGCCTACAAATGGTTTAAGCCCGCATGGCAAATCATGTGCGATAATAGCGCGGTCATCACAAACTTAGTGAATGCCGACAAGCACAAATCGATTGTATCCTCGTTTGGGGTGGATATTGATACACTTGTTAAAAAATTAGAAACACTCACTTCGTCACAGGCCACAATCCTTCAACTCGAATTGATTAGTTTTTGGGAACATAAAACGCCCGAAATTAAAACGCTAATAAAAGCACTGTCATAATCAAAATCTTTGCCTTTCTTCGATTCAACCAGCCGTGATTTATTGCGGCTGTTTTTTCAACCAATCATTTAGTATTCAATTCAATCAATATGCTTAAACTATCATATCTTCTTGCACCATTGCAGAAACATCACCCCGAAATAGTATCAGACTTCATTGTCGATTATTGCCGACTTGCAGATCAGCCTGGTGACGAGACCTACCATTTTGGATATGGTTCACTCAAATGGGCACTATCTTTTATTGCAGAGAACGACCCAAAATATGCAGGTCTTATCTTTTTCAACATTCTTTGCGAAGGGGTGGCCAAAAAATTTGAACCAAACACTTATGAGTACGGCATCTTAAAGTTTCACTCTATCACCCGATACCGGACGGACCTTAAAGCAATGGATACTATTGATATCGGAGCATTGCCAGTTGAAATAATTGGCACTACCAAAATCATAATCAACACCACTGGTTGCCAGTTATCTTCGATGATCTTCCGAAATATTTCTGATGTGGAAATGATCATATCCGTTTGCACAGGAACACATCCATCCATTAAAATGCGTATAAACAGGCAATTAATCGCATCCATTCCAAACCAGATTCTCGACTTGTTAGGATCAATCGACGGTGGCTGGGTTCTGCTGTCAAACGGATCAGGCGTCACTATCATTAATCACGGGCACATCACCATATCAGTGGATCAAATACTCGAAACGATTACCCCCGCATTAATCTGATCTCCATCAGTATGGGCAATCCTAAGTGATTATCTTTTCTTTTACTAATTCCTTCATTATGAAAGATCGCATAAATAATCTCCGCGAAACCATTGACCATCACAACCATCAATACTACGCACTGGCCGATCCTGAAATATCTGATGCCGTATTTGATAGGATGTTCCTGAAGCTGAAAGAACTTGAAAATGAGTACCCAGAATTCTACAATCCAGACTCACTAACTTCACGGGTTGGATCAGATCTTGCCAATTCCTTTGGAACGATCAGCCATCTTTCACCAATGCTTTCTATCAATTCAGTACAAACATTAACCCAAATTGAAGAATTCATAACAGGCTTTGATACTGTTGCCCAACTCAAATATGATGGGGTAGGAGTGAACCTGATTTACAAAGATGGGAAGCTGTTCAAAGCAGTAACAAGGGGCGATGGATACAAAGGTATTGATGTTACTGCCAATATCCGTACATTCAGTAAAATTCCCTACACCGTCAATTCACTCGAAACTATTGAGATTCGTGGTGAAGTATATTGTCCCTATTCTGAATTGAAACGCTTGCAGTCAATAGGCGAAAATGTAAAATCACCGGTTGCAGTGTCTATCAATACGATTAAGATAAAGCAAAGTGCCAGATGTGCCAAACGACAATTGAGTTTTGTAGCTTACCATCTCACCGATGGCATTGCAGGATCCACCCATTCTGATAATATTGAATGGCTAAAAACCAACCAATTCGAAACACCTGTTACCTTCGATGTTGTAGCTATCAAAAGGATCATCTCCACAGATCCTAACTGGTCATCTGACAAAGTTGTATCAATGAAAGATATCCCAGCAGACGGGATTGTTTTCAAACACAATGATCTCCTTACATGTCAGGCTGAAGGGCATTCGTCGAGGAATGTTAATTGGGCTATTTCGTGGAAATTCGACAAGGAAATACATCAAGGTATTGTTGCGGGAATCGGAGGTAAAGTGGCTGCAAATGGATGCGTTGAGCACACGCTATTCATTAATCCGATAATGATCAACAACGAGGTGATCAGTAAAATTCCATTCCCTGCATTTTTCCCAAATATGGACATTGCCATTGGACAAACTATAGATATCCGTCGTGTAGGAACCCGTGTTGCCCGGATTGTAGGATTTACTGATGGTGAAACAAAAAGCGAGTTACTTACCCATTGTCCGCAATGCTCCTCTGAATTGGTTCGTCGTGGTAATCAGTTTTATTGTTCGGTAAACTGCCAAAATACTTCCACGCCATCTGACAACGAAAATCTTAAACAATCAACCAATATCAGTGTTGCCAGTTACTCTATCGACCCAGCCATGTTCCGATACATCGTTAACAAAAACAACTGCAGAATATTTCGTCTTACTCCAGAATCGGATAGTTACATGTTATACTACAACAACACAAAACAGCTTGCCGATATTGGGCATCAGGTTGGCGCTTACGTTAAACAATTCTAATATTATCAGGATATGTCAGATACACCAAAAGTTTTCCAATTCAACCGGGCAGACTACAATGCCAGTCTACCAAGGATTCAGCAACACCATGCTTATTTCACCGGAAATGTAATGCGGATGGGTGGAGATAAAACCGCGATTGAGTACGAAAATGATCAGCAAATAATCAACCTGTTCTTTATGATGCAGATCAACAAATTACAGCCGGAAATTATTCTGCCCATGCCTCCTTCGACCAACAAACAAAAGGCTACTGACATTGTACTGGCAGTTATTTTATTAATAGGGGGAATATGGGGCGCAATCTATTTATTATATTAACCTGCGCAACCGGGTGCAATTAAATCATCGTAACTGAATGAATTAAATAAAAACCAATTGAATAACTATAGGATCAACTGCCCTTTATCCTCCGATTACCCGCATTTCCAAATCCGACTAAAAGGGCTTAACCTTTGTTAAGTGCATACTGCCAGAATCCGGGATGTTATTCAACCGGGACTTCAAGTTGGGTCTTGCAGACCACATGAAGTTCTATCTATTATGCCTTGTTGTTTATTGGAATTTCTCACTACAATTCAATTTGGGTTCAATTTGTGGACATAATTTTCTAAATACATCTTTATATATTGCTTCAATTTTACTTTTTGAATCATCATATCCTATTCTATTTATTTGATAAACGGTACCATCATGCATTGGAATTAAAAAATGTGCAGATTTTACTTCTTTATAAACTCTTAATAATGCAATTTTATAGATATATGATGCAGTAGATTGAACTTTATGGCTCAATGCCCAATTACTTTCGTCATTAAATAAATACCTAAAATTTCCAAAAGCTGATCCTATTTTCTTATCTATTGATATATCTTTTTCGATTTGACTTTTAAATTTGACTAATTTTTTAAATTTATGGAAATACAATTGGGCTTCCTTCTTTAAACTATTATCTCCATACATATAACGATAAAAAATTATTTTTGCTTCCTTTCTATCATCCTTATTATCTAATACTTTTTCAGCTAAATCAGAATAGATATCAGAATTATATAGGTCGATCAAAGTCTTGTCATTACTCAATGAAGCTAGAATACCAGCTTCAAATTGGGAGTAATCAACATAAAACAGTTTCATCCCATTATCCGGAATGATAATATCTCTATTTGATTTTCGGAGATTTTGTAAAGAGGGTTGACGTAAAATGATTCTAGAAGTAATAGTTCCAAATCCTAAGTATGCAGGAAATGTCCTTTCATTCCCTCCCCAATGTGAAAGGATATATAGCAAACTATCTAGATCCTGCTGGTTTCTAATCAGTTCATAAAACAAGTTGCAGACTTCATCACTCTTTCTTCTTATTTTAAAGGAATAAAGTAAAGATTGAATTATATTGAATTTGTTTTTAATTAAATAATCTTTCTGGGTTTCAATATCATCCGGTGTAAAAATATTATGATGAAGTTGTAAGATGTTTTTTAAAGCATAAATGGTTTTCTCTAAATCAACACATCTTTTATTCGCTATATCCAAGTTCACACGTACTCCTTGAATTTGACGAAGATGTATTATTCTATTAATATCAATCTCAATATCATTAAATCTATTAAATTCTGATTCATCTTTTAGTAAAAGTGATTTGTATAATGAGGCCAAATACTCCAAAAACTGCTTTACATTATCCTTATTTAACTTAAATTCTGAATCTATAATTTTATAATGTCTAAGAAAATTTAGTGCTTTCCAATTGGCATATTCTCGAAATTCTTTTCCTTCTTGAGACATTTGCTTGTCAAAGCATTCTAAATCAATAATTGCAGGCAATAGTTTTCTACCTTTTGAATTTAGCTCTCTAATTAAGTCGCTTGTTTGAAAAGTTATTATTATATTTTTTGAATTGAATACATTGGATTTCTTAAAATCACCATAGTCATCTATATTTAAAGAAAACCATTCTAATGCGATGTACGTTACTATGTATTTTTTCATGTTTAAAGTGAATATAATTGCTCAAAAGTGTTGTCATCATCATCTCCCTCGTCAAAACCTTGTACATATACTAAGTCTTTGTTTTTGTACCTATTGGTATATTCAGGGGCACTTTTTAAAGAATTGTCTATGTGTTTTTTAGGTATTTTTTGAGGATCAAACGATCTTAATGAAATAAGAGCTGTTCTATTTTGAAAATATCCATGTGTAAAATTCTCCATGAATTTTCTAAGAATTACTCGCTTATAATTTGGGTCAACAGAGCAAATATAAATAATCATCGAAGCTATCACGGCTCTGTTTGTTTCATCATTTTTCTCAATACTTTTTACAGCAAATTGAATTAAATCAGATGATTTGCACTTGTGTTTTGCTAAAAGTAACCAAATCTGATAAGTTTGAAAAGAATATGTATTAAAATCCTCATCTAAAAGGATTCTTTTAAGCAGAATTAGGAACTCATTATTAATAATATCACTTGATATTAGATTAAGAACTTTACAAATCTGTGTCGTCAACCATGGTTTATCTTTTAGACTTTCCGTAACTAGTAATAAAGATGATTTTAAGTTTGAATTTGAAGAGTAGAGATTAATATTCCTTTTACCAAGGAATTCAATCGTATTTAATGCATAATTTAAATTCCTTGACGAATCTTCGGAATTGTTTAAATCTTCTCCAATATTTTTTAACAACAATTCAATGCTTTGATGAAAGGCTTGATTGAGATAAGCATAATTTGAGGATTTTCTAAGTCTTGATATTTTACTTAAATCTAAATCAAATATATTGTTAAACTTACCTCTGAATAATTCTCCAATTTTTAAATTTTCCTCATGGTTAACAATCGTGATTATCTCAGTCTTTTGTGAGTTTACGGATAAATGACAACGTCTTAATTCAAATTCGAACGTTTGAAGAATTCTCCTTGCCTCATACTTATTCTTACAGAAAATTCTAATATCATCCATAAATCTATAATATCCGAATGTATTATTCCACATAAACAAATCAACTTGGTTGAGATAAAAAGTTGCCAGAAGAGAAGATGCGTCACTATTCTGGGGAAGACCTGAATCTTTATTTGAAATATTATTTAATATTTCTTCAAGTAGATTACAAGCTTTTATTTCATTTGCAGTTTCGCAAACTCTTTCAATTTTTTCTATTAGCAATTTTTTATTGATGTTTTCATAGAAATTCAACAAATCAATTTCAATAATACAATTGTAAAAATATTCTCCGCTTGTTGTCTTCAAATTAGCATTTTCAGCTAAAAAGTATTTCATTTTCTTCCATTGCTCAACGCCGTTTATTATTAATTGATTTTGAGAAAATCTATTATATCTAGCTGAATACACATTAGGAATCATAGCGTTATCAAGCTTTTCTGCAAGAACACCAATCACTGCCATGTACATTATACGATCAATAAATGGAGAGATTAATGCCGATCTAAGTGTTAATTTCTTTTTAGGTACGTAGAATTGCTCAGATTGGGTAGCTTTATATTTATTTTCGTCAAAATAATCTTCAAACTGATTAAAAAGATATTCTTGATTTAATAAATCAATGTACTTTAAAGGGTCATGAAACCAATCATCAATAATATCTGTCTTGAGCCTTTTTCTTGCCAATTCTAAATCAAGACAGACATCATTTATTGTGGCTTGATGAATATCAACAACAATATTTTTAATCTCTCTTTTATGTTGAGATGATTGGGTATCAAGTTGAATTCTATTTAAAGATTTTAATTTAATGTTTATATCATTAAAACTAAGACGAGTACAATCAATTGTTGCATTTTCAAATTCTGTATTAGGATATCTAGAGATAATACCATACAAAACATGATGATTATTAAAAAACACACCAGCTCCTGAAATTCCTGGTAAAGCATGTCGTGAAGTTGCAGTTATAAGTTCAAGCCTTTTTAAATCATGATCATTTCTTTTAAATGAAAATATTTGTAATTCATTTTCATTTGCAGAAAATATCGCCCAAGAAAAAAAGTCTAAATCTTTATCGTCTAAACTATCAGAAACTAAGATTTGACAAAAATTTACATTCTCATTTTTGTCAACTATTATTATTACAAAATCTTCTTCAAAAACTATAAATCTATTATTAATGTCATTTTTCTTAATGTGTTGAAGTTTAATAAGTTTATCCTTTTCTGAATAGAAAATTTCAATATTAGCTAATTTTTCCTGATTATAGGGAGTCTGAGAATCCTCCTGAAATATGTGTTTAGCAGTTAGAATATAATTGTAGTCACAATAATTAGGCGTCTCGTAAACTACTCCAGAACCAACACTAGGGACACCGCCGACAAAAGTCGTAATTTTCACACCACATCTTTTAAGATTTTCAGAAACTAATGCCATAATTTTTGTTATTTGGTGTTAGTTTAAAATTGTAATCATTCATTTCCTTCTTTGTAATTTCGAGGTTATTTAATGCCTCTTCGTAATTAAAGATGAAATTTATTGGCTGATTATTAAATCTATTCGAATATTTTAGAACCTTCATCAAAGCTCTCTTGTTTGGCAAAAAGTGCTTTCGACTATTTGTGCTGACTATATAATTATTGCAACTTATTTTTTCCAAAATATTTTTGCTCAAACTTCTATAACTTCCATGATGCGGTAATTTTACCAGATCAAAGTAAACAGGGTTTCCTTCATTCACAGTTGATAATTTATTCATTATATCATCTAATCTTTCTGGGGTTACATCACCGGTAAGCAAAACCCTTTTATCTTCACATTCAATTCTGATAACAATACTACTCTTATTTGGAATTGATTTGTCTTGACTATCATCATCCATGTATTTGTCAAGTATGGACATTGGAGATTTCCAATCACACCTATTATCACTCGTTAAATATACGCCATTTTGAAGACTATACACCTCCAAATCTTCAATTGTCGGTGATAAAATATCAATTCTTAAATCTTCAAAAGCAATTGATTCTCCCTCTTTGTATTGCTTCCATTCTGTATTAATTCTAATTAAAAGTTCTTCGACTTCATACGCTTGTTTATAAGACAAAAGATTGCTTTCGTTTTTAGAAATTTTTCCAAGAACTAACCTTGGCGAATTAAAAATTACTTTTTCTACAAATTTTATATCCTTATTGTAATTATTCTCATTAATATGTTTAAGTAAATCAATAATACCTTTAATATGATCATCATCGTGGTGGGTGATAATCAATAAGTTAAGTATTTCCTCATTTTTAAATATTTCATCAATTTCAGAAAGCAAATATTTACTTTCGTTTCCTCCGTCAATTACTATATTGTACTTTTTATGATGAATTAATATTGAATCACCTGTCCCGGCTTTTAAAATTTTTATCTCCATATAGTTTATGCATTTTTAATATGTCGCATTCTTTTTCTTACAATGAGGCATAAATTCCAATATATCCGCAATTGCACTGCGAATGTACATTTTTATTTAACACGTACATTTTTATTTTTATCCAAAAACCTTTGCCTCATAGCTGGAGATGGAAGATTTAATGCCACGAATAGCAGCAAGCCACTCCCTACGGCAAAGCAGGTATTTCACCGCATCACTCATGTTTGTACTCTCCATGGGCAGTCTCAGAACTGCAATTTTTTCAGAGGTTTTCTTTTTCTTAAGTCTTCCGGTCACATAAGTAACCTGGGCCAGTTCCATAGAGCTCTTTGTCTCCCGGCAATTATACTGGTCAATCAATAATCGTGGCAACTTCGGATTGTTCCCGCTCATGAGCTGAATCATAAAATCATATTCAGTTGCGTGTTCGATATTCCCCTGGCCAACATTCATTAACTCCACCTTCCACCCGGTTTTATTTCCACCCTTATCAAATTCAATCGCTTTTTTAAGTGCCGAAGCCTGATCCTTTTTTACTTTGCTATACTGATTCGTAGCCCTGTCGTGGTAAAGATAAAGAACCTTCTTTTTGTGCGGACTGAAGTAATCCACGAACGCGGCGCCCAGCTCGTCAATATGCTCAGGAGGCAAAGTGTAGAGGTTCTTCAATATCCTGTAATCCTTACCCTTCATTTGTCCGATGGCCAGCGAACACATATTCCCCGCGTCAAATCCGGCATCGAGCGATTCGTCCGGATTGATGTGCTGCAACAATTTACTCGTGTTTTGTATTCCTCCCAGGAGGCCATGTTTGTCTACTTCCTCAAAATCGGTTCCATCGCTGTAAAAATGGCGGTCTTTTATCGCCGGATAAAACAACTTCCCGCGTTCCATAAACGTTGGGATTCCTAATACTGCCGTATTGAATTCCTCCTTTGTGAGCGTCGCGGCCATATTGATAAAATATTCCATAGTCAGAATATCGACGTTACAGAACGACGATGCCGAATAATAAAAAGTCGATCCGTTACGTATTTTTGAATGTCTTTCCTTCCACCGCTTCAGCTTATTCTGAATATTTTCAATCTCCTTCACATCGTGTGATAATTGAGCATCAATAAGTTCTGTTAATATCTCATTAACAACAATCCCTGCCTGTAATGCTTTTAGAATTTGATCTTTGTCCATGTTGCTAGCCATATCGCTCATCCATGGATCTTCACCAATCATCGGGTTAGCCATATCCGACGTAAATGTTTTTCCAAGGAAATAGGGTGAGTGTCCAAATACTTTCGGATCGCCCCGGAGTGTCGGGAAAAGTTTATTCAGCTTTGCTATTTTCAGATATTTAGCCTCATCCCCGAATACATGCACAACGCTAAGCCCTGCATTTGAGCTTGGTCGGTCGAGCGAAGTCAGGTAAAAGAAACATCCGTTACTGGTTGTGATGGTATGTTTGTAGTCGAATACCCTGGGATAAAACGGAGGAATCCATCCTTTCTTTCCTGGCTGATCCACCACAAAATGACTATCCTCGTAAAACCCGTACCTGTCAGTTAATCCCTTCACTATTCCGGGAACAATGTTGGTCATCAGGTCCATATAGGTATTTGAGGTTAATACCATTGGTGCCCTTGGCATTTCATAAATACAATCATACACACGGCTGGCCAGGATGTCGGTCGTCTTACTGATTCCACGGCCACCGTAAAAATAGAGATCCCTTGGTTTCATCAGGTCGATGGCAGCCTTTATCCAGCTGGCTTTCTCCACTTTGTGTACACTGCTATCAATTCTCATTTCGATCAGTTAACCGGTTCGACATCTTCAACTTCTGCATTTTCAAACAATCTTCTGGGCAAACTTCCGGCCTCTCTTTTCACCTTCACTTTCATTGACTCTTTGATATCATATGTGTCAATCAGTTTTGCCAGTTCATTCCGGTCAACTTCCGGGACTCCCAAATCCTTACCCGAAACGACATACACAAAAGTTCTCCGATCGAGTAACTTTGGATCCACCCCTTCATCATCCTTTTCATTCAGTCGCATTACACGTTCAACTGCCTCCAGGCATTTCCGGTTCCCTTCATAATCACTACTGTCAAAACACAATTGGGCAGAAATTAAATACTTCTCGGCGAGCATATTTCTCCAGCTGTCCTTTCGGATAGTACGGTCTGCGTAATAATAATTCATAGCATTGTCGTATATCTGGCGTGCCAGGTAATCGCTCAGCTCCTCCTCATTTTTCGCATAATACTCAGTTTGCAGGTGACGAACGACATAGAGGCGACTTTTCATCTTGTAATGCCAGTCCCTCGCTTTCTCCATGTATCCCAGGTATTCAACCATCTCTGATGGCAACGACTTGCAATCCATCGTTGTCACCATCTCTTTAATCTGGTCAGCCGTAATATTCATCACCTCCATCTTCAACCGTGCCATCCCCTGTAATTATTTTATTCTTCGCCATTTAATACCCTCTCCTTATAAACCTCTGCACGGATCTTATTTTCGAGCTCCCCAATTTTATCCAACAGTTTTATCTTGTCTGTGTCCTCAATTTCGGCAGAATCATACAGACCATTGGTTTTTACCAGTAACGCCCGGAGCTCCACCAAACTTTTACTTTCCACTCTTTCAACTCGATTCAGCATATCATGACTTTTAAGAATTGTAATGCCGGTGTGCTGATTATCACGTCAACACACCGAAACATCAGCAAATTGGCTTAATGGCCTTTTAAACCCGCTTTCTCCTTTTGAAGAAATTCAGCATATCCTTCAGGGTATCGCCACTCTTTTTGGTAACACCGGTAATTCAGTAACACATCCGGAAGATTGGCAATCATACCACCGGATTTTAATATTTCACACCAAAGGTGGTAGTCCTCTGCAAATCCGGTTTTCGTTTTACCATATCCGCCAACGTTGAGTAGGGCTGACTTTCTGATAGCCACTCCGGGATGATTAATAAACCAGGTGCCGGGCATTTCAAAAGCACTTTGCCTGGTTACAACCGGTGGGTGAGTGGTCACCATCTCCTTCGCCCCGAAAAACTGAACCTGCACTCCGCACACGTCAAAATCCTTATTGGCCTCCAAAAATTCAACCATTTTACTTACCAGATTTGGTTCAGCAATATCGTCGCAGTCCATTCGGACTATAATATCGCCATTAGAGTATCCTACACCAAAGTCAAGCACTTCCGAAAACTGAAGCGTTACGTCCTTTATAACGAGACATGCAATTGGAATTTTCTGTGATGATTGTTCCATAACAAGCCTCTCAATGAATGCTGCCTGACTTAGCCTGCAATCATGGTTGATCACCAATAGCTCCATCTCTCCCTCGTAATCCTGATTAGCAATACTTTCAATTGCTTTTCCAATCCACATTTCGTTACCATCCCGGATCGGCATCAATACGCTCACCTTTGGAAATTCCGGTATAGGCGCGATTAATTGTGGCTCTTTCAGCACAGACGCGATTAATTGCGTCTCTACTGTTGATCCTTCAATTGTGTTATCAATCAGATCAATGGCTGCAATCGAAGCATCACTTTTCGCTTTTACCTTCTCTTCTGTCTTCCGACTCCCGACTTCTGTCTTTTTCCCCATATCTAAAAAATTTAAAAAATGTTTCTCCTGAAATTTTAAACTCCGAAATTCGCTCACATATTGTGCAGCATCATTTCCCATCAATCCTAAACTCGCTCGTTGTCTGTGCAGGTAAGTAATCGCCTGCACAAACAGCTCCATCTCTGCCGGTGAATAACACGGTTCAGCTAATATCTCTTTGATCTCCAAACGCTGCCTTATGGGAACTACAATTCCTCTGCCGGTCAGAACATCCGGGATATCTCCTATGCCTGGCATGACGCAAGGGATTCCGGCACCCATCATCTCCAAAAGTGCAATCGGTAGCCCTTCCGACGGCGAACAGTTTAATCCAATATCAAAAGCCTGCATTGTCTTATACACATCTTCCGTTGCCAGATTTCCGGTTATGGTAACCCGGTTTCGAAACTTTCCGGCTCCAATGGTTTGAATTAATCGATTCACACGCATCAGGTAATCAGCACTTGCAGCTGATGCACAAACTCCTCCAATAATTAGTAGTCTGGCGTTTATCGATGCAGGAAGCTTTGCTAATATTTTTACTGCATCAAGGATATTCTTGTCTGCAGCTACTCGCGTGATCATTCCGATCACAAAATCCCCATCTTTAAATCCGAACTTACTCCGTACAGTAGTATGGTAGTGAGACTCTGCTGAAATAAGGTCAAAATCCACGCAATTAGGTATAACTACAAATTTTCGTTTGTCCATAACTCCATAACTGATAAACGAATCCATAATTTTTTGATGAATCGCATAGTATCCGTCGGTACCCTTTTCAAACTTCACTACCTGATTATACACCCAGTTAATATCGCTGTGCAGAATCGTTAAATACCTGAAACCGATTTTCTGCTTTAATTGAATCACCAATGGCGTAATCGCAAAGAAATTGCAATTGAAAACCACATCGCAACCATGAATTAATCGCGAAACCTTATCCAGAGTTGGATTCATAGTTACAACCTCGATCTTTACACCGGAAGTTTTGATGAGTTCATAAAACCTTCCTGTTGTACCACTCAGCACAATTACATCAAACCCATTACGATAAGCCATCATTACATGGTGATAGGATACAAATTCAGCTCCACCCACATCATTTACCCCGATCAAAAAAGCTATTTTCATATTTCTCCTCTTTCGATCAGTATTTTTTTAATCACCGATAATTCATCCTCAGCATCTGCCATTTTTGCCCTTATCTCATCTTTATTTTTTGTTGCCTTGTCATTTAGCTGTTTTTTATAGTACGACATTTTGCGTGGTATATTATTGCCGGTGATTTTACCCAGGCTAACAGTGCTCATTGATTCGTATTTCTCTCTAATCTCACGGGTTTTAAATTCGGGCAGCTTCCCTAAAATTGTTCCATGAATTTTATAGTAGTTTAGCTCCTCCCAGATTTCCCGGTTAAGAATGTAGGTATCCAAAACGCTTCTGGCTCCCTGGTAACACGCATCCAGGCTATTTCTATCCAGATCGTACAGTTTATCTCTGTCACTTCGGTAATCATCATAGGTCGTCAGCATTTTATTGACCAGTACTGCAAACTCTTCAGGGCAATCCTTCTTTCCTAAAAACGGGAACTCTTCCCTGAGTTTTATTGTTTTTTTCTGCTGGACAATCTCTTTTTCTCTCACTTTCTGCTGTGGAGAATCAGCGGGTGTAATTACAAGATCGGTACCCACCTGGCTGGCTTCAATCAGTGCGAATATCTCTTTCGATGATAATTTAATCTTATTCGCGAACTCGCACACCAGCGTTGTCAAACCTTTTTCAACTCCCTTTGCTTCAATGTTCCTGACATAAAAGGAATTTCTATTAAATGTAAAAAACAACGATAACCCGGCACCAAAATCTCCCCCGGATCGTGCCCATTGTTCCACCCTTTCTTTTATCCCAATTTTCATATTACAAAAGTGTAATTACAAAATTGGATGCTAAAGGACAGCAGGTGCGTAATCCTTTCCGCCTCCTTACAGACGGGGCTCGTACAGACGGGTCTGAGACCCGTCTCTATCCATCTTCATTTCTCAAACCTACATTTGTCGGGAAACATTCCCCGAATAAATTTCTTTAGATTATCATCCAGACCATCGTCATTGTGATTCAAATAATATTTTCCTGCACAGACGCCAGAGACGCGATTCAATTGCGTCTCTACTGGCTCACACTCTCCAGGTCCGTACGAAAAATCGCTTTCATATCCGTAAAATAGCGCCCGTTCCACCTTCCGGTCCTTCAACATTAATTCGTAGGGGAAAACATTGAAATAGAGAGTCGAAGTCAACAGCCGGTTTTCCAGCGGATCAAACATTTCGAAAATCTTCCGCATTTTCATTTTCTCAAAAACCTCCGGACAATGCGTTTCTGTCATATAACCGGGATATCCCAAACTAACCACTGCGTCCGTACTCCGAAATACCTGGTCGCGCCAAACAATTCCTCCCGATGCAAACTCCCCGCTGTTTAATTCGTCATTGGTGAATAAGTATCGCGTGATCTGCATTTGCTTCACAGTCCTGGTACCGGTAAGGTAAACATCATCATACATCCGAAGAAACTGATGTGGGCTATCATCGTGGTCGATATACAGCTTCAACTTTGACACTGCATCATACGTAGCTCCGGCTTTTGTCATTTCTGTTTTTTGATGGGGAATATGCTTTACATTTCGGATCCACTCTGGCATATCCCCTACAATCCAAACCTCAAAATCTTCGTTGAAAAACTTGTCCAGGCTACGAAGCGAATAACGTAACTCATCCCACCTGCTAGCACTTGCCAAATAGGGGTAAAATATTCCAATCATAATCTCCCTTGGGAAGGGCAGTCCTGTGTGACAGCCCTGTATTTAAAAAAACAAAGGCACAATGATATCACTGCGCCCTTGAGCAATTTTAGTAAAAACTAAGACTAAGCGCCACTTCCTTCAACCGATGGAAGAGCTCCTGTGTAGTGAATGATTTTATCGCCTGCAAAAAGAGATTCGAGCTTCACAGAATTCGAATCTTCCTTCTCGTCATCTTTCTGCTCGTGGTTCAACTGTAAGGGATTGCCCGGCCAACCAAGCAACTTATTGAATGCCAGGTCGGGATATACAACAATCGCCATCAGGTTCTCATTGACATTGTCGTTGATAAACTGAGAATACTGCAGACTTGATCCGGGATGATCAAACTCGACCGTATGGATAAATCCTTTTTTGTCGGCCTCACCACTTGTTTTATCTCCTACCTTGATGGTGTTTGGAGTTGCATAGATCTCGATGGCTTTTGCCCCTGCTTTTAAAACCAGTGGTCCAACAACAGATACGCCATCGGCTCCTTTGACCGGTTTGCTCAACAAATCATCAGTCCTGATCAAAATAATATAGGAACTTTTTGGATTTGGGCGACCGGGATTCCCGTTTTTTGAAATTGATTTCTTAACACTTATAAATGCCATAGCATCAAATATTTAAAAAGTGAATTACCACAACGGCGCCACCACATATTAGGGTAGCGCCGTTGATCTTAATACTAAGCCCCGCTTCCTTCAGCAGGTGCAATCGCTGCAAAAACCCACTCAGCCACAGCAAATCCAACTGCCAGCCAGAACTCTCCGAATACCCTGACTTCATAATTTTGAAGTTGCAGGAACAGTTTGGTAGCTCCGCTGGCTTCGTTGATATGATGAAGCTCGATAAAGTTCTCCTTAGGCGTCGAAAACAAAACTCCCGATCCCCTCATATTTTCCAGCGGCACAATTGTGAGGTTGCTGAAGTCAATCTTCACCTTATTCATATCTGAGTCCTTCGTCATCGGGAACATCTCTCTGTATTTCTTCCTACGAACCTCATCCATGTCCGGATCACAGAAGACGTTCAGACCAACCTTTGCCAGTGTCGGGTTTTGCTTCTTAATCCACTTCGCATACTCCTCAAAGTAATTGACCGAATTATCTTCGCTCCAGGCAATCGTTGGCGTCCAGAAATTCATGGCTGAATCTACTGAAGCAAATTCTTCTTTCAGGATAGTCAAAAAGCCGTCCATACTCTTTTCAGGAACCTGACCAGCACCACCTTCAGTAACAGTTGAAGGATCGATTTCTACAAATTTCCCAGTCGCAATCATTTTGTACTCAATATCATCCGAGACACGCGGACGAAGGAGTTCATCAACAACATACTTCGTAACCGGCATCTGATCAGGAGTCAGCTCTTCATTGTACAGGTAAGTAAGATATCCGCCAGTAATATCATCGGGAACAATCGGTAAGTTGATCTTATGCCTTCTGTTCACAATCTTCAACGGGGTCACCTTAACCTTGCCAAGCGGAGTCCATTTGGCAATAAACTGCTGAACAACAGAATCAATACGCGCTTTAGCATCCCGCCACTCATTAATAGCCAGCACTTTGGTCATATACACCCTGCTTTCGGTAGGTTTCAAAATCTCCTTGTAGATCTTCATCCTGCGGGCCGGGTCACTCAGGTAAGTGCCAAACTCCTCGTTAATCTCAGACACATCAATTGTATCAGCAGGTCCTCCACCCATGGTCTTATTTCCAAAGGTGCCATTCGTCATCGCCACAATGGCAGCACTCGAATTGCCGTTAATGTAATCCGTGGCCATCTTGTTATGAAAATGCTTCTGATTTACTTTAAATGCGACGCCAACTACCTTTTCAACTGCGCTATTGGCATGTGCTTCTGGCTGATCAGCCTCACTTCTGGCTGCCAGAATTCCATTCTCTTTCTCAAGCCTGGCTTTTTCCGTTTCCAGGTCCGCAAATTTCAGATCAGCAGCAGCTTTTTCTTTCATGACTCCATCAAGCTTTACTTTAAACTCCTTTTCAAGCTCTCCTTTAATCGCTTCTTTGTTGGCATTCAGTTCAGCAAAAACATCCTGGCGAATTGCACCAACCAATGCATTGGCAATCAGATCCTGTTGTGCCATCTCTCCACCGGCATTGTCATCAGCCAATTCATCAAACGACTGCTTGAACCGATCGGCAAACTCTCCACCGGCATACTTCATTTTGGCATTCAGATTTTCGCACTCTTCGGCACTTAAAACCAAATGTCCCTCCTTGTCTGTGCTGAACTCTTTTTTCCCAAGAATCCCCAGCACAATTAATCCCAACGTTTTAAATGGATCCATTTTTCTATAAATTAATTAGTAAAACAATTTTTGATTTCCCTTTTCTTTAGAAGGGTAGTGATGGTTATTATCCCCTTCGCATCATCGCCATTCCCGAGGCAACCTCAAGCGCGTCAAACAGCGTCCCAAAGCCATCAGCCAATCCCTCTTTCACAATATCCTCACCCTCATAAAGCTTACCCCGGTAAACGTCCGAATCTTCACTAATCTTCCCTTTTCGGTTTTGTTTCACTGTATTGATAAACCTGGTAGCAGATGGAATCAGGATATTATTAATCAGCGGCTCTGAGTTGTCGTTATCCACTAATTCGCGGTATTCGTGATTCTTCAAATCACTTTGAGGAGCATAAATAGTCTTGTGCTTAATCCCTTTCTTCTCAAGCTGCTCCTTATAATCCATGTACGAAACGTATACTCCAATACTGCCAAAAGCAGAACTTATCAGATTATCGGCCATGAGGTAGTCACAAAACGAACCAATATAATAGGCTGCACTGGCTACCATATCCCCATGCAACACCACGGGTTTTCCTTTCGACTGCACATATTTTATCGCTTCAATAAATGGAGGAACAGCGCCTTCGGAACCACCTCCGGAATCTACATCCAATACCAGCGCTACAATATTTTTCATATCACCTGCCTGATAAATCGCGGGAACAATCTCGTTTGCGCCATAAGTACACTGTGAACCATATTTCAAAAACTCTCCAATAATTGGAATAACAGCGACAGATCCTGCAGATGCTCCATCCATCGCCATGGCTGCAGACCGGCCACCAATAGCAAAAGCCTCCTTCGTGAAAGAGTAAGCAGTGAGAGAGAGGTCCTTCTTTTGATTCAGCAAGGCACCAGGTTTCATATCCCCATTCATAACCGACATCAGCCAGGGGAGATAAACATTCTCCACTAACCCCCGGTCAACCATCATCCGATCCCGCATTACCTCCAATAATAGATTCGCCATTTGATTTGAATTCATTTTAACGATACAATTTTAACCACTCCATTTCTAATGGTATAGGACGATATCAATTGATTAGTAGGTGCAATCCTCCGTGATTGCCCCAAAATGCTTCAGCATTACTCTGATATTTTTGGTGATTACCTGTATTCTTTTGCAATTGCCTCGCATCCCCCAAAAACACAGAGAGCAGGAAATCTTTCGATCCCTGCTCCCTATTAAATACCAGTCAGATATTATCAACACCTTACACGCAAATTCAAATTGTCTTATTTGTCTTGATGATTCTTCATATTCTACGAAATCTCTAATACTCAATTTAAACTACCTATCCTGATGTTGCATTAACATATTTTAACAATTAATATTCTCATTCTTCTTCTTTACGATAAACCTCCGGTTGATCTCCTTCTTTTTATATCGCGTAAATAACTTATACAACCGGTCAAATGAATCCCTGTCATCCGAATCAAATCCAAACTCATCAATTAGCACAATCGTGCATTGCTGCCGGTCCAATGTAATCATATTACCATCCTCTCGTTTCTCAGCACGTTTCATTAATTTCCCGATGCGTTCCTGGATGATCCAGTCATAATACTCTTTGATCTTCGCTTTGAACACCATCTCCTTTACTTTCGAGAGATACCTGAAATGAGCAGGATTCTTATATTCAAAATTCGGTAGCGCGATCTTAAACAAATAACCATCACTTTCCGGATCGATATATCCATGAGGCTTTGTACTAACAAAGTGCTCAAGCATGGTGTTAAACCGATGTCTGGCCGGAAACTCAAAAACCTCCGACTCACATGTAAAATGACTCCTCAAAAACCTTTGGTAGTGAGGATCAAGTTTTATAACGATATAATATTGTGATGCCATTTTTTCTCTAATGTATGGGATGCCTTATGTGGCTGTCCCTATTAATTCAACCACATAAAATCCTTCGTGCTTTTATACTCAAACCCGAGCACATTCCCCTTTTGGGTACTCAGTGTTGATGAAGCGAGTAACCTTAGTTTACGATTTTTTCCACCGCAAATAATAGCGCTTCCACTCTCAAAAGTCAACTTCAATACAATCGACCGGCCACAAATGCGATTCAGTTCAGCCATCATATCGGCTGAACCTCCCGGGATCTTTATTTCGAATTTGCTTTCAATTAGCCGTCCGGAAGAAGGCATACTTTCCTGGGTTGTCAACAGTGCGCTTCCCGGAGTAAAATAAACAGGATGCCACACTTTACCGGTAACGAGCGTTACTGATATCTTATTTGAACCAATCCGCATCTCCGATTCAATATCGCCCGGAAACACATACTCACACCCAACAATTGGATCATTGGGATGTTGCTTTTCATTAATAATCATGAATTTAAGGTTTTAGATATTACTTTAAAAGTCTAAAACCCCACTGGCGGTAGGAAGGCACAAAGATAATAATTTATCCGTTAGATAGAGATCATTTTACAGTATCCACAGCAATTACTAATTCATGATTTAAATATCATATTAGTGGTTACTGGACCACTAATGAACCAAAAACCAGTGAGATAAATTGATAAAGGGGTCAACATACTGGTTCTTCGTCATATTCGGTGAAGTAATAACGAAAAGTGACCACTTAAAATTGTCGTCTTAATTATTACTTAAATATCAGATATACAGTAAAATATAGCTAATTAATTAGAAAGTAAGGTAGATTATTAGTATCTTTAAAGCGCTAACAATCAAAGACAAAGCAATCATGCACCTACTTACTAATTGCGCTAAAGTTACTGAATTATTCTCCGCTTGCCTGTACTTCATTTCGGATATGCTTTTTACGTCTGCCGATAATAAAGAGAATAAATGAAGGCATTATTTTCTTTATCTGGCATTCGTCTTGGAACACCACATATAATTGATTTTAAGATACATGTTCCTGCTCGTTCAATACAGAAATCTGCTAAGTGCCCTTGTTGTGCTAAAAAGAGTAAATATATTCATAGTTCATACGTTAGGATTCTAAGGGATCTTCCTATGTCAACTCACTGTGTTTCAATTAATCTAACTACGAGAAAATTTTTCTGTAAAAATCCGGATTGTAAAAGAAGGATATTTACAGAACAACCTGGTGATGAGATTAAAGCGTATTCAAGAATGACTAATCGAACACGACAGAGGCTGCAAAGTATTTTTCTTGAAGTATCTGCCAGAAAAGGAGCCTATATTGCTGGTTTAATTTCATTGCCAGTAAGTCCTTCGACCGCACTCAGGTTTGTTGATAGCTTACCGATTCCCTTAATCGATAAAGTGAGGGTTTTAGGAATTGATGATTGGGCGTATAGGAAAGGGTTATCTTATGGAACCTTGCTTGTAAACATTGAAACAAGACAAGCAATTGATTTATCTACTTACTCTGCCATGTTTTCAATTGATATGACTGTTTAATATTCCATGATATGAGATTAAGCAAAAAATGTAATGGCAAATAATTGCTAAACAATAAATTGCATCGTTTATTTAGAACTATTTTAAATTAACTTCTTCTGATTTATCTATTATCTTTTTCAATAATTTTATTGAAAAATTATCCTGCTATGAAAAGATATTTGAACATTCTTCAGACGATTCTTCAATTTATGAAACGACTTCGTGATTTGTTAATAAATATTGTTATAAGTTTTAAAAACTTATTTGTTATTGATAAATCATATTACACATCAGGCAAAAGAAATATAATTGCAAATTCATATATTGATAAATTTGATGAACTGACCAATTTACTTTAAATGAGACTTAAACGAGTTATTTTAAGAGAAATCTATAATTTTCTACAGAAGCACTACTTTTTAACCACGCTTATTTTGGGGATGTCTCCAATTTGGTATGCAATACTTAAAATTGGAGAAAAAGCGTCTTTCCTAAACGCTATTTTATATCAACCGGGTAACGCACAAAAAGAAGAACTTAAAATAGAATGGTTGTATTTTACTTATTTAATGGTAGTTGTAAATATTATTATCATATACTTTAAAGCTCTGGCGGATAATAAAAATATGATTTCTCAAAATGAAGGTCAAGCAGTATACAGAAAAGTTTTAACGTCTTTACATTTCACTTCAATTAAAAAAGTTCAAAGACTTAAAGATTTTATAGGTGAAAAAGGCGATCTAAAACATTACTCTGCATTCAAATCAATCACCAAACCCGTTAAACAAATCGAGATACTAACAGACAACCTTGTTGAGACACTTATTACACTATGTGGTATGGATCAGAACGATCTTTCAGCAAGTCTATATTATAAAAATAGGGTATGCAATCATCACCCGTGATTTTGAATTATAATTTCTTCATATGATATTGGGCTTTCACTTACTGCCTGCTCAATTAATCGTAGGAATAAGAGGCCTCTGCTTTTTGATGTTCTTCTGTT
>Ga0209386_1000367_pt1 | contig 23096 bp, 20 predicted proteins | sample NGEPertwo_FD_184510 | JGI IMG/M metagenome (GOLD analysis project Ga0209386, IMG submission 184510) | Arctic peat soil microbial communities from the Barrow Environmental Observatory site, Barrow, Alaska, USA - NGEE Permafrost154B-two... | ecosystem: Environmental > Terrestrial > Soil > Wetlands...
AAGCACACTGATAAATGACATGACTTAATTTTTTATAATTGCTCACGTCAGGAATTTAATAATTTTCAGGCAAAGCCGTTTATCCATTACCACCACCGAAGGAGGTGGTTTTAAAGTTTACAATAAACTTGTAAACATTGTAATCTTTGTAATCTTAATATATTATAATACTGTATATAAACCATTTATTGGTTTACATGTGGTTTACAAGGTTGTAAGTGTATTGTTAAATATTGAATAATGGTTTACAGGAAGTTTACAACTGGTTTACAATTATAAAAAATATATTTTAATGTATTTCAGACACTTACATCTTCCGGTTTACATGATTTACAATGTTTACAATTTATCGGATATATACGCCTGATAAAAATAGAACGGCAATTAAGGATCGGGAATCGGAAGACGTCAAATCCTTCCAGTACACAAAACAAAATATCAATTCTCACCTGTCAAAAAAAGGAAAAATGAACTGCAAACTGGCTAATGAAATGAATATTGCAGGTTTTTTAATGAGCAAAGGGATTAACCCTGCCAAAACAGCCGGAAATAGTTTCTGGTATTGTTCACCACTTCGGAATGAGAAAACACCCAGTTTCAAAGTTGACCGGGTAAAAAATGTCTGGTATGATTTCGGGACTGCCACCGGAGGACGCCTGGTTGATTTGGTTTGCAAGTATTACAACGTTGATGTGCCGGGTGCCTTGCTTATATTATCCGGTGCATCGATCGCAACACCGCTTCTTCCTTTTTCTGACAAGCAATCACTTCACAATTATCAGGAAACCAAAATCGAAATAAAATATACACAGCCCCTTCAAAACGTCGCATTGATTCAATACCTGAAGCAAAGGATGATAAATCCCAGGTTAGCTTTCCTGTATTGCACAGAAGCATACTACTGCACTTACAGGAGTGACAGGTCTAATTTCTCAATTGCCTTTGAGAACGACCGCCACGGGTATGAGCTCCGGAACAAATATTTTAAAGGATCAACATCACCCAAAGACATTACTACCATTCCAGCGAAAAATGGTTTTGCAGTTAATGTTTTCGAGGGATTTATGGATTTCCTTTCTGCTTTAACTTATTACGATATTCAGCAACCCAGCTGTGATACAATCGTGTTGAACGGGGTGGGATTTCTTCAGAAATTCATTGACAGGTTGCCACGCTATGCCAGGATAAATCTGTTCCTGGACAACGACAGGGCAGGAAAAGAAGCCGCAGACCGAATTGTAGAGCTACGTCCTGACGCCGTAAACCGCTCCCAAATTTTGTACCCCAGGTTTAAAGATTTCAACGAGTTTCTCATGAATCAATATTGATCGCAGCCAATTTAAATTTCCACCTTTTTGATGACTACCCTATTCAGGTAACAGCCATTTTAATGATTGTCCAGGACTACTTTTCTTCACCTTTTCCCCTAGGTTCTATTTGAATCAAAAAAATGAAGAAAGTGAATAACTCCTGACTGCAATTTTTCGTCTTTCAGGACTAATTTGGTGGAATCCTTCGGTTATCCACTTCATTTTATTACGGGAATATTATTATGTATTTTTCACATTTCCTGTATTTCTTCCTTTTCTTCTTCAATCCTTCGTAGGCCATAGTGGGGCCCCCAGCATACTGCACAAAATTTATTTGCGATATATTTTGTGCAATGTGCTGATATTTAATATATAACGAAATAATAAATGAGAAACACTTTTTAAGCGATTTCTTCAATTTCCCACTTTTTTAATTTCAATCCACGCTGAATGTACTTTCATTATTATATATATGATAAATTCTCTGTGATTTCATAGCTGCTGTGCTGGTTACTCATTTCTTGGTCAAATTTATTAATCGTCAGGCCGAAAAGTCAAGGGCCGGAAGGTTGACTGACCGGGTAACTTTCAGCTAATACCCTCCGGCACTTCGTGCCTGGTCACTTTCCCTGTTGTGTGTTTCCTTCCTGTGGTTGAAACTGACATTCGCCCATTGACAAGAATCCGCCCGCCTTGGCCGTCATGAAAAAATCAAAGATCATAAATTCGGATCTAAGGATCATAGTCAAGAAGAACTCGTGGCCGTATTGTTGAGCTACGTCATGACCCGGTAAACCGCTCTCAAATTTTGCACCCCGGATTTAAAGATTACAACGAGTTTTTCATGAATCGCTATTGACCAAAGCCAATTTGAATATTCGCCTTTTTGATGACTACACAATTCAGGTAACTGCCTATTAAATGATTGTCCAGGACTACTTTTCTTCACCTTTTCCCCAAGATACTATTTGAATCAAAAAATGAAGAAAGCGATTAACTCCGGATTTCAGTTTTTAGTCTTTCAGGACTTATTTGGTGGAATCTTTAAGTTGTCACTCTCATTTTATCATGAAAATATTATTATGTATTTTTCATATTCCCTGCATTTCTACTTTTTTTTCTTCAATGCTCAATAGGCCTTAGTCGGGCCCCCAGTTCATTGCACAAAATTTATTTGCCGTAAATTTTGTGCAATGAACTGGGGGATTGAAAATTGCTTCATTTTTGATTACAATCGTTCTGTCATTGATTTTTGCAAACCAAATTTTGATCTTCTGATTTTAAGCAAATTGTAGTTTTCATATATTTCCTTTAGTAAATATTTAATCTCCTTTTCCACTGATCGGTGTGTTTACTTATTTTGGGTGCAAAGGTATTGATCGCCGGACGGAAAAGTCAAGGGCCGTCCGGTGATTCAATGGCAGATTTCTTAGGTTATCACCTCCCGGCACTTCGTGCTCGGTCACTTTCCCTGTGTCTCAATTGTCTGTCAACTGTATGCTGTTTAGCATACAGTTGATGATCCTCCCTTATATGATTTTCCCTTCCGGTTGAAACTGACATTCGCCCGTTGACAAGAATCCGTCCGGCTCAATGAGGTGTGCCCGAAAATAATTAACGGCGCGCCTGATGCCCAAATAAGTCCGCAAGGCAAGCGGCAGAAAAGATGAATAAATTTGACATTTATGAGGTTGTCACTCAGAAAATCATTGAACGTCTTGAACAAGGCGTGGTGCCGTGGCAGATGCCATGGAAAACTTCCTGCGGGATGCCGCGAAACCTGGTTACCAACAGGGCCTATCACGGAATTAATTTCTGGCTATTGCTGGCTTACCAGCATCCATCTCCTTTCTATCTGACATTTGAACAGGCAAAGATGCTTGGCGGAAATATTGTCAAAGGATCAAAATCGATCATGGTTGTCTTCTGGAAGATGCTCGAATCAGAAGCGAAAAACGGTGACATTAAGAAAACCCCTTTTCTGCGCTATTACAATGTCTTCAACCTCTCACAGACGGAAGGGATTGATCCGTCGAAGATTCCATCCAATGAAGGTTTTGACCACGATTTTAATCCGATCGCTGCAGCAGAATCCATCATTCACAACTGGTCCGACTGCCCAAAGATTGAACTTGGTTCGGATCATGCCTGCTACATACCGCTCCTGGATACAGTTTTGATGCCCAATCCACGCACATTCTTTCACGATGAACAGTACTATTCCACACTTTTTCATGAATGTGTGCATTCTGTAGGCCATCGTTCACGCCTGGCAAGGCATGATAAAATCGGCGATCATCAATTTGGTTCACAGGATTACAGCCAGGAAGAGTTATGCGCCGAGATGGGCGCTGCATTTATGTGCGGCATAACAAACATTGAAAACGAAACAATTCAGAACAATGCAGCCTATATCAAAAGCTGGATACGGAAATTCAAAGATGATTCCAAAGTACTGGTGATGGCGGCTACCCAGGCGCAAAAATCGGTTGATTATATCTTAACTCACCAGGTGGATCCAAATAACAGTGATACCCTAAAACTACATTATCAGGCTCCTTAGGTGGCCTGGTATTTTTTTATTCGTTCTGAATACTGGTCTTTCTGCTAGCCAATGGACACCACTCCTCACTTAGGATCGGGTGGTAACCATTGGCCAAGTAATTTTATACTCCGCAAACGTTCTGGTCTATCGTATTCCTGGCTTCGTGGAGTCTTTGCGTCTGTCTGCTGTTCTCCACCTGCGACCATCGCAAAGACACCACTTCGCCAGTCAAGTAGGTACCCATTTCACATTTAAATCTTAAACCATTCCTCCTTTATTGACTGCTCTTCTGAACCGTACTTCCATGGTGATTTTTGGAAAATATTACGAAAGTTAGTGAAACCCTTCCGTGTGCCGCTTCGCTCTGTCAAGAACTTTCGCGGCATATCCTCCCTCACTTCGCACCAGTCCGGTATTCCACGGTTTCTTGACAGCCCCTCCAGGCTCCACTGATCACTTGCGTAAATTTTCACTAAAAATTCAAACCATGAAAGCACTAAACAGCACCGAAGAACAAATCAAAAAGCTGGATGAACTGTTCAGATTCAAACGTGAAACCAAACAAGAGAAAAGCCTTCAGACCTGGGAGGAAGAAAACGAAGAATATGCTTCCTGGAACCTGGTACTTGATAAGAAGGATTCTCTCTCCTGTTAATCAGGTAAAGCCTCTGACGGGGCTTTTTTTATGGCCAATCTGATCCCTGAGAAAATACTGTTAACTCAAATTGCGGGGCAAAGTTATTGATCGCCAGATCGGAAAAGTCAAGGGACGTCCGGTTTTCTCTTTAATTTATCCATACTCTTCACCTCCCGTCACTTCGTGCTCGGTCACTTTCCCATTTGCATCTTCTTTCCGCTGATTGAAACTGACATTCGCCCTTGACTAGAATCCGCCTGGCTCAATCTCTTTTGCCCGAAATTTAATTTGACGGTGAGCCAGATACCAAAATAAACCCGGAGGGCACCGGTGAAACGCATGACAAATAAGAATCTTGCACGCAAGGCGGTCAGTGAAGAAAATGAAGTACTGACGAATGTAAAGGAATCGGAAGCTCCTGTTCTGTCCATTGTGATAGACGAAACCGAAGCGGAAAAGGAAGAAATTCCTGCACCTGAGCCTGCTTCAAAGCCGGTTGCTACGATGACAATTGTCGAGAAAGAGGAAGTTCGCAAGCCTACGCTTGAAGAGAAAATTCAGAGGGTGGAAGATCTGACGCTGTTGATCGACCGGTACAGGGCTTTGGCTGAATCCCGTCGTAAGCTTCAAACTTTCCAGATTGGAGCTGATTCACTGAGTTCGACAATCCTTCTGCGGGATGCTGCCGGGAATGAGTTCAGAACTTCAAATTCATCTGTTATAACCACTGTAATTGATGAGATGAAACGAACACTGGATTCCAAGGTTCGCGAAGTTGAAACCTTAATCAACTTTTAAAAAATCGGGAGCATTGCTCCCTTTTTTTGTTCGCAAATGCGATATTGGATAGTTTAAAATACAGGAGATCTATAATATACATTTATGAATATAGTTACCTTTTTTCGTATTTTTGTTGAATATTTTAACCGTGTTCACAATGAAAAAGGAAATATGGCGTCAAAACTGGCTGGATGCAATTCAAGACATGACTTCAAATGAATTGCAAAAAAAAAGCTGGATAATATTGGCCAACAATGGCTCATATTGGTCATATGTAAACTTTATTAGTTATTACTTCAGTGAAATGCTCTTTGGATTTGATAATAAGTACCGTATTAATGAGGAGGATTGTCCTTCTAAACAAGAATATGAAATCATAAAAGAGTGGCGTCATTTACTTAAAAATTACGTTCCACCGAAAGAGGATGATTCCAATTCTACAGCCCCATTAAATGACAAAAATGGGCTTTCAATTTTTAACTCTGAATTAATTGCCAAACAGAAACTTACGTTGGTTATTCCTGAATCCGATAAGATGTATTTGAAATAAATTTCCTGCTCTGTTTTGTTCCTGTCGAAACAGTTTTTTCCACCTTTTTTAAGCCATCCATGTTGGCTGTTTACATCCGTGTAATCCTTTCTAAATCCGTGTAATCCATTACCTCCGGAGATCTCTCTCCTACAATTTTTCACCAAATGTATTGATCGCCAGATCGGAAAAGTCAAGGGCCGGAGGGTTGACCTTTTTGATATTCCGCTGTGTCACCCCCGGCACTTCGTGCTCGGTCACTTTCTCAATTGTGTTCTTTCCCCGAGTGTTTGAAACTGACATGCCGCCCTTGACAAGAATCCGCCTGGCTCAATTTTCACTGGTTCAAATTATGGCGAGCCAGAAGCCAATATAAATCCGGAAGGCACCGGTGAGAAATATGAAGATGGATAATTGGAATTTAATCAGCATTTACACGACGAAACAGGCCGTTGCTGATGGTGTATTGATCAGGGTCGATGATTCCCTGTTAACGCATATGGGGATCAGGTATCCGGTTTACCTTTCGCTGGGTGTCTTTTCAAAGTATGTTCAGGTTCCTGCCGGATATGAGGATGAACTCGATAGCACAGGCCGGCTGTGTGATATTCTGAACACATTCATCTATACGGCAAAAAGATGTTCCAACAGCTACCTCGAATATCACTTTATCACGCATACCCCGGATACAGATAACTGGGAACAGAACGAAGTCTTTACCGGCGGTGACCGCACTTACCGGCTTGTAAAGCTAAAAGCCACCATCGAGGGTCAGGATTTTGACGACCCGACACCCGCCATATTCATCCTTAAACCACAGGAGGATTAACGATGACACGCACATTTAAACTCCAGCCAAAGTATGTTTCCAGGAAATATACGCGTGAAATTAAGGTTATTCCAAAGCTGACCTTCTCGGGTAACTGGCTTCAAAAAGCGGGTTTCCTGCCAAATGAAATCATCTATGTGAAGGTCGAAGACGGCCGCCTTGTCATCACCTCTTATCAGCCAACCGAATAATTAACTATGGCGTGCCAGGTGCCAATACAAGACCCAAGGGCATGGGCAAAACAAATGACTGAATTTCAGTTTCTTGAAAATCTTGAATTCTACCAGCGCCGGTTTGAAAAACATCACCACAAGTTTATCAGGGATTTAAACTTTTATATCCGGATGAATCGTGTTCATGATCGAGTGTTTTTCAATACTGTCCTGAACTATTCTTTGAATATAACACTAACGGCTTCCTGGATTAAATTATTAAAGGATTTTAATTCAGATAAATACACCCATATTTTACGTTTTTCAACCGAATTCAATAATTTAAACGGCGTGCCAGGTGCCAAAATAAATCCGACGGGCAGCGGTAAGATCGAATGAGTCAATACAAAAATGATCCGAGGATGATCACCGCAAAGTTTTCATCCAGTTGTTCAAAATGCAAAGCCAAGCTTTTAAAGGGTACCAGCATCTATTACTGGCCTTCTTCCAGGGAAGTATTCTGTACCAAATGTGGTGAAGGTCCTTACCGGCAGTTTCTTTCAAGTGTTGCAGATGAAGATGTCTATAATGGATGCGGTAATCCTTACGCTTACTGATTAAAAAGGGGAACTCCTCCCCTTTTTTAATCGGAACTAATCACAACAGGCACAACAGGCACAACATTAGTAACACTCATAGGAGGTATAACAAAATATTAAACTCCCAGCTTACTTCCCAAAAGCATTGAAAACATTTTTAATTTTTCAGAAGAAATGATCTCTTACCGGCGTTCCAATCCCGGATTTCTAATCCTTTTTTCTATTTTTTGTTTCAGCTTTACAGTCTATTTGGAAGTCGGGGTTCCGTCACACCAATTCCGGCTATTTTACCACGATGTGACAATTGGTTGTCGCACCCTGCACTGAATTGATCATCCCACCATATACATTTTGCGAATGCACTTCAAACTTGTATTCCGATTCCAAATCAAAAGTTTTGGATGGTAAGAGATTTTTATAAAATTCTACGCTAAGTTAGCTCCCATTCCAGGTACCGCTTCGCTCTGTCAAGAACTTTCGCGGCATATCCTCCCTCACTTCATTCGGTCCGGTATTCCACGGTTTCTTGACAGCCCCTCCATGGTCCGCTGATCACTTGCATATAATTTTTATCTAAAAATCAATACCATGAAAACTTTTAAGAAATTTTACATCGGAAAAGGAAAGCAAGTTGAAGGTCTGAACATTGCAAAATGTACCTGTCGCCTGGAAGATCTCGAACAATTCAGCTACGAATACGACGGCGTCAAATACGTCACATTCGAAATGGCCAAAATGAAACAAACCGATAATTTCGGTCGCGACTACACCCTCTACGTTTCCAAAAAGGAAGAAGCTGAAGAAGCTGAAAGAGAATCAAAAAAAGCTTCCAAAAAGGCAAAGAAATCCAAAAGGGAATTGGAACCTGCCGATAAAGAAGGAGATGATCTTCCTTTCTGAAAAACCAAAAAAAAGCCTTGTTTAAAGGCTTTTTTTTGGTCTGATTATCTTAATGAAGAACAAAAAGAGAATTATATGAGATTGCAGTATCCGAGAAGTCCGAAACTTTTCAAGCTGTAAACAGGTTTCAGAGATAGTTAATGTTACCATCACAACACTTTTGAGGTGGAATAAAAATGGCTATCTCAAAACTATTGAGTTTGGTGGCGGACGACGTTATAAGATGAGTGATGTGAAAGCGCTTCTTCAGGAAGATGGATTTGCGAAGAAGCGAAATAGATAGGAATTAGATTAAACTGTGGTTTGAATACACCTTGAAAAACACCTAATTTTTCTTTTTCATAATCTTTCGTTTTCTGATTGGAATCCGTATCTTCGGCAGACCAATAATCTGTCCCAATAAACCTTATGGAAAGCAACTTCAAGTTCCTATCAACAGAATATCCGATTCTTGCCAATCTGGGGATTTTAGCTGAAAAATACATTCATGATGACACCAATACTTCCTTGTTTAAGATGAGGTTGTTTGGAGAAAAAATGGTTGAAACGATTTTTGAAATCCATCAGCTGGACTTTCCGTACGATAATAATGCTTTCAGAAGATTGGGATTACTGAAGGATGAAGCTATCCTGGAAGATAATATCCTCAGCCTTTTTCATACGATCCGGATATCGGGTAATCAGGCGGTTCATGCTGGAAAACAGGCAGAAGAATCAGCGATGGGCTTACTTTACAGCTCGTTTAAAATTGCCAAATGGTTTTATGAAGCCTATTCCGATGAAGCCAAAGACATCAGTTCGATTAAGTTTCATGCTCCTGAAAAAGTTGACCTGCAAAAGGACTTTAAAAACCTCGAACAGGAATATCTTCAGTTAGAACAAAAGTTTACTGATCTGATCAAGGAACGGGAAATTGGAACCTTGAGTGTTGAGAAATCAATTGAGATCAAACAACGATCGAAGAAAGCTGCCTTGAAAATTGAAATGTCGGAGGCTGAAACAAGGCTTCTGATTGATGAACAACTAAGGGCTGCCGGATGGGAAGCGGACACACTTAACCTGAATTTCAAGTTACAAGGTTCTCTGCCGGAGAAAGGCAAAAACAGGGCCATCGCAGAATGGAAATGCGGAAGTAAATGGGCTGATTATGCCTTGTTTATTGGCACAGAACTCTATGGAGTGGTAGAAGCGAAGAAATATGCCCAGGATATATCGACCGACTTGACGCAATCAAAACGGTATGCGGAACTGGCTGAAGCGAAATTGCCGGTTCAACTTTTGGGCGAATGGGAAATTTACAAAGTGCCTTTTCTGTTTTCAACCAATGGACGACCCTATTTGCAGCAACTGGCAACAAAAAGCGGTGTTTGGTTTGTCGATGTCAGAAAACCCAAAAACCATTCCCGATCGTTAAAAGGATGGTTCTCGCCGGAAGGGCTGAAAAAACTTTTGGAGCAGGACATTGACGGGGCCGATGAAAAGTTAAAAAACAGCAAACCCAACTTTCTTCAGGATAAAAACGGCCTTTCGTTAAGGGATTACCAAATGAAAGCGATCGAACGTGTTGAACAGACCATCATGGATAGTCCGCAGATTAAACGGATGCTGCTCGCGATGGCTACCGGAACCGGAAAAACCCGCACCATTATTGGCCTTGCCTACCGATTGATTCAATCGAACCGCTTCCGAAGAATCCTGTTTATGGTTGACCGCCGTTTGTTGGCCAGCCAGGCATTTGATCATTTTAAGGATGACAAAATTGAGGATCTGAACACTTTTGCTGAAATATACGAGATAAAGGGATTAAAAGAATTGGTCCCGGAATTGGATACCCGTCTGCACTTTGCGACTGTTCAAAGCATGGTGAAACGTTTGTTCTATTCAGATGGGGATTGTTTACCCATCGATACCTATGATTGCATCATTGTGGATGAGGCACACAGGGGTTACCTGCTTGACAAGGAGATGGATGATGAAGAGCTTGGTTTTAAGGATCAGCGGGACTATGTAAGCAAATACCGGCGTGTACTCGACTATTTTGATGCTACTGCCATTGGAATGACCGCTACTCCTGCTCTGCACACCACTGAAATATTTGGAACTCCCATCTATAACTATTCCTACCAGGAAGCGGTGATCGATGGTTTTCTGATTGACCACGAACCTCCCTATATCATCAAAACAAAACTGAGTGAGGAAGGGATTATCTGGGAAAAGGATGAGAAACCAAAGGTTTACGATAAGGAGAACAATCAAATTATTGAATTAGCCGAGCTGGAGGATGAACTGGCAATCAATATTGAGGGATTCAATAAGATGGTCATTACCGAGTCCTTTAACAGGACCGTATGTAGCCAATTGGTTCAGTTGATTGATCCTGACGGAGAGGAAAAGACCCTGATTTTTGCTGCTACTGATGAACATGCAGATCTTGTAGTAAAAATTCTGAAGGAAGAATATGAAAAAATAGGTTGCGACCTTCATGATAATGCGATACAAAAGATAACCGGTAAATCGTATGATCCGGCAGAGCAATTCAGAAGGTACAAAAATGAAAAGTATCCGACGATTGCCGTTACAGTTGATTTGCTTACAACTGGTATTGATGTACCGGCTATTTGCAACATTGTATTCCTGAGAAGGGTCAAATCCCGGATTTTGTATGAACAGATGTTGGGACGTGCCACGCGTCGTTGCGATGAAATTGAGAAAGAAGTATTCCGGATTTATGATGCAGTCCGGATATATGAAGCGCTTCAGGATTACACCCAAATGAAGCCGGTGACTGTTAACCCAAAAATTTCATTTGCAGAACTGGCAGAGGAATTCAGCCGAATTGACAGCAATGAAAGGGCAGCGAAACAACTGGATCAGATTATTGCCAAATTCCAACGGAAAAGACAATACCTAAAAGACGATCAGCTTGAAAAATTCAAATACCTGACAAAAGGGAACGACGCGGAAAGTTTTGTCAATCTGCTGAATGAATCCAGAAATAAGGGTTCACTTGAGCAGATCAGCCATCATTCATTGGTTTGGGAATTCCTTGACGAGTTAAAACCTTCACCTTCTTTTCAGTATGTATCTGAGCATGAAGATGAAATTCGTGGAATAGATCGTGGATATGGCAACAGTAAAAAACCGGAAGATTACATCACGAGTTTCCAAAAGTTCATAACAGAGAACCTGAATAAAATGGCTGCCCTACAAATTATTTGCACCCGCCCCCAAGAGCTCGACCGGAAATCGCTCAAAGAATTACGGCTTGAATTGGATCGGCTGGGATTTAACTCCCGGACATTGAACACGGCCTGGAAAGCGACCCGGAATGTGGACATGGCGGCCGACATTATTTCTTTCATCCGGACAATGGCTTTGGGCGATGCACTGATTAGTCACGAAGAGCGGATCAGACGGGCGGTTGAAAAAGTGAGGGCGATGAAAAGCTGGAACAAAATTCAGCAGAAATGGATTGACCGGTTTGAACATCAATTGTTGTCGGAAAACATCTTGCAGCATGACGATTTAAACCAGGCTCCGTTTAATGAGAATGGCGGATTTGAACGACTGAACAAAGTTTTTGAAGAGCAACTCGATCAGTTGATCCTTCAGTTAAATGAGAATTTATACCAAACAGCATGATCACAAAAAAGATAATTTCAGTTTTACTTGGAGATCAGAGTGAATCTAACAATCCCTTACAAAAACGTATGCGCCATCACCAAAGCTGGTGGAGAACCTGTGTGATGGGTGAAGAACAAGGTCTGCATCCTATTCATCCTGAAAACAAAATTGGCAGCAGCATTCTAAATGGCGAAAAAGGTAAGATTAATTTCATCGATGCGTATGCAAAAAAGTCGGTTGATGAAACATTAGATACACGGGGTGCGGAGTCAAAAGGGTTGATAAAAAAAGACCGGCTATTCAACAACCTGCTGTCAAGTCAACCACTTTGTTTTAATTTCTTTGGACGATTGAAATACAATCTGCCTCTGGCAACAAAGATATTTCATCAGTTTTACCCGGATGTTCAGGAAGTAACTGACATTCTCTTTGAATTTGTTCCCAATGATGCATCTAACGGCGACAATTCAGCCCATGATGTTGCTATGCTGTTTGTAAACTCAACCGGAGCTAAAGGTTTAATTGGTCTGGAATGTAAATATACAGAGCCCTTCTCGCCCAAAGAGTATGGCAAAGATGGACCGGACAAGAAAGATGGAAAGTACCGGAAAGTTTATGAAGATTCATTTGCATTTCTACCCATCTATGAAGATCTCACCAATACTAAATACAACCAACTCTTTAGAAATCAGTTGATCATTGAATCGGCCTTATTGAAAAAAGAGAGTCCCTACAAAATTGGATACAGCGGTTTGTTTTGTTTTCAGGAAGATCAAAATGCCATCGATAAAGGAAAAGCTTTTCAAAAGATGCTTAAAAACGGGGAAGAGCGGTTTAAAATAATCACCTTTGCCGACCTGATCGAAACGATTCAGAAAACAGAAATTGATTGGGAAACCCGGGATTGGAGCATGATGCTTTGGGCCCGGTATTGTGGTACAGAACTAAGTAAAAGATTTAAAGAATGAGTGCAGAAGAAATAGCCGCCAAATTATGGGGCCTGTGTAATTTACTCCGCGACGACGGGGTAACTTACCATCAATACCTCAATGAATTAACCTACATCCTTTTTATTAAGCTGAGTGAAGTAAAAGGTTTTGAGAATGAGTTGCCCGAAGAATACCGCTGGCAGAAGTTGAAGGATATAAAGGATAACAAGGATTTGTTTGACACCTACCGCGAATTGTTGGCTACCATCAGCACCAAGAGCGACAATGCCAATATTAAACTGATATTTACCAATGCTTCCTCCACGCTGCGGAAGCCGGTGAATTTAAGATCGCTCGTGAGCAGCATCGACCTGATTGACTGGTACGATGAGCACGACCGCGATGTGATGGGCGATATTTATGAAGATTTGCTCGAACGCAATGCCGGTGAGAAAAAGAGTGGTGCCGGACAGTATTTTACCCCGCGCCCGCTGATCAATGTGATCGTCGATCTGGTGGTTCCCAAATTGGGAGAACGCTGGAATGATCCGGCCTGTGGTACTTTTGGATTCCCAATCTCTATCAATCAATACCTGATTAACCGCCACGATTACATTTATAAGGATGAAAAGACCCGGATTTTCCAACAGACTACTGCCTTAAGTGGCGTTGAACTGGTTCAGGATGCCCACCGCCTGGCTTTGATGAATGCCAAGCTACACGGTCTTGACAGTACCATTTACCTGAACGATACACTTAGTGATTTTGGTAAAAGCCTGAAAGGATTTGACGGCGTACTGGCTAATCCTCCTTTTGGAACCAAACAGGGAGGCGAACGCCCAAGCCGTGACGATTTTACTTACCCAACCGCCAACAAACAACTCAATTTTTTGCAGCATATTTACCGCTCGCTGCACAAAAAAGGGGGAGCAAGGGCGGCGGTGGTGTTACCAGATAACGTGTTGTTTGAAGATGGAGACGGTGCCAAAATCCGCCGCGACTTAATGGATAAATGTCGTCTGCATACCATTCTGCGTTTGCCAACCGGTATTTTTTATGCACAGGGCGTGAAAACCAATGTGCTGTTTTTTGAACGTGGTGTAACCGAAACCGGAAACACCGATAAGGTTTGGTACTACGATATGCGCACCAACACACCCAACTACGGGAAGCGTACCCCGTTTACCCTTGCTGCTTTTGAAGGATTTATAAATGCCTACACAGGTGGTTTGAATTCTGAGAATGTAGGTTTGGAATACGATGGCAAGGTAGACGACCAGAAACGTGCAGCCATTACCGACGAACGCTGGCAGTGCATCACCCGTAAACAGATTGCAAAAAAGAATGACTCACTCGATTTGGGTTTGATTGCCGATAGTTCGATCAGCAATGGTGATGATCTGAATGACCCGATCGATATTGCCAAAGAAGCAGTGTTGGAACTAAAAAGCATCATGAACGAGTTGGATGCCATCATCAAAGAACTACAATAAAGCAAGATGGACAAGGAATTACCAAATAATTGGGTAGAGACAGAATTAGGGAATATCCTTAAATTAAAGAATGGTTTTGCTTTTAAGAGTGAAGACTTTAAGGATTCAGGAATTCCCGTTATTAGAATATCAAATATTCAAAACGAACAGGTTAAGACTGAAGCTGCAGCAAGAGTTGATCCATCAAAAATCAAACAAGAATTTATTGTGCAAAAGGGTGATATTCTAATTGCAATGTCAGGGGCTACAACTGGGAAATATGGCATTTACAATGAGAATATTGTGGCGGCACAGAATCAACGAGTTGGCAACTTGGTTCCCCACGATGAAAATTTAACAAGTAGAAAATTCATTTATTATTTATTGGGTGGCTTAAAAAAAGAGATTGAAGACAAAGCCTATGGAGGAGCACAACCCAATATTTCACCAAAAATAATCGAGGAAATAATCATTGGTCTACCCCCCCTTCCCGAGCAGCAGCGCATTGTGGCCAAACTTGATACACTGTTTGGGCACCTCGATGCCCTGAAAATCCGCCTCGACCATATTCCACAATTGCTGAAGGACTTCCGCCAAAAGGTACTTACCCAGGCTGTAACCGGCAAACTGACAGAAGAGTGGAGACTATCATTCAATATCTCCGAGAACTCAAGAAAAGTAAAGTTATTAGACGTGCTTATTGAAAAACCAAGAAATGGTTATTCTCCGCAAGGCGTGGACTATGTTACTGATGTTAAAAGTCTATCTTTAGGAGCGACAACATCTGGAAAATTTAATACTTCCAAGATTAAATACCTCGATATAGATAAACCAAAAATGGATTCCTATTTGTGGTTGAAAAATGGAGATATCCTTATTCAAAGATCAAATTCTTTTGATTATGTTGGTGTATCAGCTATATATGATGGAAAGGATGATGATTTCATTTACCCTGATTTGATGATGAAATTGAGAGTTAAGGATCAAACCATGATCAAATATATCTTTTATCAATTATCATCAAAGGAATTAAGGGACTATTTTAGAGATAATGCTACAGGAACTGCAGGTAATATGCCCAAAATAAATCAAGGTACTGTTTCAGATGCTCCAATAATTCTAAGGTCAGAAAAAGAACAACAAGAAATCGTTCGTCGTGTCGAATCCCTTTTTGCCAAAGCCGACCAGATAGAGACCAGCTACCAAAAGCTAAAAGTTAAAATAGAACAATTGCCACAAGCCCTGCTGGCAAAGGCCTTCCGTGGCGAGCTCGTGGAGCAACTTCCTACCGATGGGGATGGGCGCGATCTGCTGGAGGAGATTGAAAAAGCCAAAGAGAAATTATTTATTAAGAAAAAAGAACGATGAGACTTAGAGAACTTTGGATCTCAAAATATAAGAACATTGAAGATATTACAATCAAGTTTACTGATAAACTGACAACGCTTCTTGTAGGGCTGAATGGTTATGGGAAGTCAAACTTATTAGAGGCCATAGTAATTATTTTTCGAGAATTAGATTTGGCTGAAAGAGAAAAGGATTTAACATCGGATACAAGTCCACTTTTCTTTGATTTCACTATTGAATATACCAGTAAAGGGAATGACGTTAATATTGTCGCTAAAAATTCAGAAATTCTCATAAAAACGAGGACAACAGGTGAAGATTCCAATTATAAAGAAATATCATTTTCAATATTCAAAAAACTGAAAGATGAATCCTTTTTCCCAGATTTCTTAATTGGATATTATTCAGGAGAAAATAAGAGGGTACAAGATCTATTTAAAGTTCATTTTGATAAAAGAATTTCGAATCTTAAAAATCTTAAAAAGAATGATTCAGTTTTGGGAAAATTATTTTTTACCGAACAGAACTATGGAGAACTTATTTTTTTCACTTTATGGGTTTTCAAAGACACTCAAAAATATGGAGAGAAGATTAAGGAATTATTTCAGGAATTTATTGGAATCGATTTTAGTAGCACGGTACAGATTGATATTTGCAATCCGGATTTTTACAAAAATCATGCTGACCAAAATGCTGAAGATTTATTTTCTAACATTCAAAGCAGAGTAAAAGATCCATTTTGGGGTATTACCGGTGATGTAGACAAATTGCTTCAAACATTATATAATAACAACCTTGAAACATCAACTCCTATTTCTTTTATTGATGAAGATTTTGACCCCTCTAAAATTATCAACGAGTTTGTTCAATTTCAACATTTGAACTTCAAAACACTAATAAACGACATTAAAGATGATTTCGATACGCCGGTAAAATTCTTTGATATTCTTCAAGCAGCTGATAGTATAAAAATTATCCACAAAATTAATACAACAATAATAAAAAGGGGAGTAGCGGTAACTCATGATTTTAGGGAGTTGAGTGAAGGAGAACAACAACTTTTAACTACGATAGGATTACTTTTAATCATTGGAGAGTTTGATGCTCTGTTCCTATATGATGAACCGGATACACATTTAAATCCTCAGTGGCAGAGAGAATATGCAAGACTTATTCATAGATTTAACTTAAATGAAAAGAATAGTCAAATTATCGTATCAACGCATAGCCCATTAATAGTTCAAGCATCTGAAACGGCTGACCTATTTTTATTTAGGAAAGAAGACAATTTAGTCAAGGTTGCTAATGATGAGCATAGAATTAAGAATTGGAGGATTGATCAAGTCTTGCAAAGTGAATATTTTGAATTAGAAAATACCCGCCCACCGAGTTTAGATGAGTTTATGCAACAAAGAGAATCCATTTTGTTAAAAGATGTGGTGACAGAAGGAGATATTGAAGAATTAAAAAAACTTGATAATACCACCGGGGATCTTCCAACAGGAGAAACTATAAATGATTTTATGACAATGCACCTTCTTAAACAAGTGGTTAAAAAACTAACCGAAGATGATAAAAATTGACAGGCACAATTTTCCACCAAAAGATGTATACATTAATGGTAAAAATGTAGGAAAGCATAGATGGAGATGTTTAGAAAATAAAGTATTAATTGATTTTAATAACCACCCTGAAAAGTTTAGGGATGGCACATACGTTTTTCCCAAGCATCCTTCATATGACATTTGGAGGGAAGAACTTCTAACAAAACAAGGGCATAAATGCTGCTACTGTGAAAAATCAATTGACAAAGGGGAACTCGAACATTTTAGACCCAAGAATGGATATAAGCAACAAAAAGGTAGTAGTCTTACATACCCAGGTTATTATTGGTTAGCTTACCGGTGGAAAAATCTATTACTGTCTTGTGGTGAATGTAATGACTCAGCAAGAAAAGGTAACTTGTTCCCTATAGGTGGAATAAGAGCTCAAAATCAAAGGTCGAGTTTAAATGCCGAACTTAATCACCTAATTAATCCATATGAGGAAACCCCAAATGATTCAATTTCCTTTTATAAATATTCTCCGATCTCAAAAAATGGAAGAGGCAGATTAACAATAGACGTTTTTGAATTGGATAAAAGAATTGACCTTAAAACTGAAAGAGAGCGCGCATTTGCAACTTATGAGAGTTTAAGTTTATTGATAAAACATAAGCATTTACTGCCAGATAATATTCAAGACAAGATTGCCGAAGCTGAGGAAAGAATTAAAATAGCTATGAAGAAAAAGTCTCCCTTTTCGGGAATGATTCGAGAAAATGTTGAGAAAGGTCTATTGTAGTATATACTTAAATCTCAATAATATTTTTCCGAACGCATGTAAAAAATGTATTATTCATTTAAATACTAAATTGATAATGAGGATAATTACTGGCTATCATTACTGCGACTTTATAACCAACGAACATTGTTACGATCAACATGTGAGTTCTTACCTTATTTGAAAATAAAGGAAATGACGTACGCAGCAATGTAACCGGGAAATGATGATCAGTGTTTCGGTTCCATTGCCCGATAAAAGTGCAGTTATCAGTAGTTTTTCGAAAAAAACCAATAACGAAGGACAAATAGAACGAATGATTCAACTTTAAAGTTATTATTACATTAACATGTTGCATAACATTCAACTTTAAAGTACAAAATACAGAAACAACACCTAAATTTGTACGCAATGGCAACCAAACAGGAGGTTGAAAGTTTTTTGAATGACTTTAAAACCAAGATGAGAATTTTCCAGATCATCTTTTTAGACGATCGGGGGAAAAATTCACAGGCTCTTTTGGATCTGGAAATCAGTCCAATAAAAAGGAAAGAGATCATTGAAAAACTGACCGCTGAAGATTATTCAGAAGGTCCATTAGAAGATAAGATGCGTGGCATTTTGCCTATGTGGGTATTTGGAAGGGAAGTAAGAGGAACAGAAGTGTACATCAAAATCAGCATGGGAATCGCAAATTCAAACATCATTTGTATCTCCTTTCACAAAGCTGAACACCCAATGAATTATCAGTTTAAACACGTCAAACCATGAAGAGTCCATATACAGGTAAAGAAATGAAAGTCTCCAAAGAATTGCGCGATATGACTTTCAGGAAGGAAACATTTCAGGTTGTGTTTCATTATTACATTTGCGAGGAGTCGGGCGAACAGTTTGAAGACGAGCATTTTTCAGCATTGAATTACAACCAAGTAGTCAATCAATACCGGGTACGGCATCATATTCCCTTTCCGGAAGAAATTCGGAAAATTCGACTAAAATATGATTTGTCTGCATCCAAGATGTCAGAAATACTGGGACTTGGAACCAATTCGTGGAGAAATTATGAAGGTGGCGAGGTGCCTTCAACTGCGAATGCGAATCTAATACACCTGATGGCTAAACCTGAGAATTTTGTCCAGCAAATACAGCTTTATTGCAGTTTGGCAGACAATGAAAAAGAAAAAATCATAAAACATGTCCAAAAGCTTATAACTGGTTCATGTTATTGTGCGGATCCGCTTTACCGATTCAACAACCAACCAGATATTTATACTGGATTCAAAGCTTTTGACCGGATAAAGACAGAACAGGTAATCGCTTTCTTTGCAGAACGATTGCAGCCGTTCAAAACCAAAATGAATAAGTTGCTGTTTTATGCCGATTTTGTGCATTTCAGAAATACCGCCCAAAGTATTACAGGATTACGTTACAATGCTATTCAGTTTGGACCAGTGCCTCACAATTACGACATACTTTTTGGAACGTTAGCTGAAATAGACATTATTGATATTGAGTATGCTATGACGCAAGATGGCGAGGTAGAAAGAATTCTTCCGAATCCTAAATATCTGTTTGATGCGTCTCTGTTTTCATCAACTGAACTTGAAGTTATGGAATACATTGCCAATAAGTTTAAAGAAACTTCCGCCTCAGATATAGCTAAAATCAGTCATCTTGAGCCAGCCTGGAAAGAAAATATTGAAGGGAAAAGAATCATTCCTTTTACTTATGCCTTTGAGTTGGAAACTGTGTAAAAATCTTTTTTCCCAATCTATTGTTTTGTAACTTGCGTTTTTAATTCACTAACCTGTTAAAGATGTCAAACTTCACGCGGATACCAATTTAGATTCCTGACGTAACCCAATGTGACGTTCTTACCCTGATTGCAAACAATATGTTTTGTTATTGTAATTTAATTCACTCTTTATAATCACATTCAGTAAGATGCATAACGACGACGAAATATTAGAACAGTTTTTACAGGAATGGCCCCTCGAAAGAGTTGAAAGAATGACTCTTGAAGAATATACCAATATTGAAAAAACAAGTTTTTGTTACTGGTTGGAATCACAAACTCAAAATCTTGGAAGTATTTGGGGTGGTTCTTCTTTTAAATTTGGAATATTTAAAAGGTTTGATACTTCCAAAGTCGAAACCAGAGCTGCATATAAGTCAGAAGGTGTTTATGCATGGGTTGGAAAGTATGGAAAGACAAAAACGGAGGCTTTTGAAAAAGTAAGATCGATAATTATTGAGACTATTAAACTTTCTCAAAAGAAAGAATTTGAAAAAATTGACAAGATTGATTTAGGTACTGCATATAAATGGAAAATTGCCTTTATGTACTCAAATCTGAGCCTATTACCCATTTTTAAGGAGGAAATGCTCAGAAATATTGTCAAAAACCGGGGACTAAAAGTTGAAAAGAGCTTCTATAAGCTTCAGCAAAGGCTACTTGAACAAAAAGCAGCAGACACAGATATTTTTAATTATGCCAATCAGTTATTGGAAGAGATTAAACCCGCGTTAGAAGATTCAGAAAAAGCAGATCATAATCCGTTAACAGAATCTGTTAACCACCAAAGTTATTGGTTATACTCTCCGGGTCCAAAGGCAATAATGTGGGAAGAGTTTTATTCTCAAAATATTGTAGGCTTAGATTTGGATAGTATCGGCGATTTAAAAAACTATCCTGATAAATCGTCAATAGCAAAAAAACTTCAGGAGTTATCAAATTTGGAAAATCCTGGGTCAATGAGTAATGATGCTTTGGCAGGTGACGATTTTGCAAATAATATTTCAGTTGGTGACATTATTATTGTAAAATCTGGGATAACTAAATTGCTGGGGTATGGAATTGTAACTTCCGAATACAGGTATGATTCAAACAGATTGAAATACAAGAGTATCAGAGAGGTTGAATGGAAGCTTAAGGGGAACTGGACAACAGATTTCAAAATGGTTTTGAAAACCTTAACTGATATAACCAAATATAAATCAGATCTTCCGGAATACAATTTCTACTATGAAAGATTGTTGGCGATCATGGGAGGTACCTACACAACTTTTCCACAACATGCAAACAAAGTGAAGCATTCACTCAATCAGATTCTTTTTGGTCCTCCGGGAACTGGAAAGACATACAACTCGATTAACCATGCGTTAGCTATTGTTGAAAGAAAGGATTTAGAAACGATTGAAAACGAGAGCAATGAAAACAGACCTGAAATTCTAAGACGTTTTCAGGCATACGTAGACTCGGGCCAGATTGTTTTTACAACCTTCCATCAAAGCATGAGTTATGAGGACTTTATTGAAGGGATAAAACCTACTGAAGTTAAAGGGCAATTAATATTCGATATTAAAAAGTGTGTATTTAGATTACTTGTTGATGAGGCACTTATAAATTACAAAAACTCCCTATTGCAAACTGGGAATAAATTATTTGAAACTGTCTGGGGACAGTTTTTATTACCCTTAAATGAAGAAGAACCGATTGGTGTAAAAATGAAGATGACTTCATATACAATCGTTCGGGTAAATGAGCACACCATTTTTTTCGATAAGAATAGCGGGGAAAGTAAGCATACGCTAAGCATTAAAACATTAAAATCGATGTATGATGCCGGGGAAAATCAAATAATCACGGGAGGACTTCAGCCTTATTATGAAGCTTTACTAAAACCACTTCTTGCTGCAGGAAAAGAATCAGGCAAAGTGGAACAAAAAAACTATGTAATTATTATCGACGAGATCAATCGCGGAAATGTTGCGCAGATTTTTGGGGAACTTATTACATTGATTGAAACAGATAAACGCTTTGGAAACAAGGAAGCTCTAACTGTAACTCTTCCATACAGCAAAAAGAAAGACTTTTCAATTCCACTTAATCTTTACATTATTGGCACGATGAATACAGCTGACCGGAGCGTTGAAGCTTTGGACACTGCTCTTCGAAGAAGGTTTACTTTCATTGAAATGCCTCCTAAATACGATCTTCCGGAACTTGAAAATGAAATCATTGACGGAATTTCCCTGGAGATGATAATGAAAACGCTCAATACAAGGGTTGAAAAACTGTTGGATAAGGACCATCTCCTCGGGCATAGTTATTTCCTGTGTGTGGATGATATTGCTGATTTAAAGAGGGTTTTCCAACAAAATATTATACCCTTGCTCCAGGAATATTTTTATGGCGATTTTGCCAAAATTGGGCTTGTTTTGGGAGAGGCATTTTTTGAGAAGGTTGAGATTCCTACTAAAACCATCTTTGCAACGTTTACACACGACGCGCAAGATGAACTAAACGAGAAACCTGTGTACCGTCTAAAACAATCATGGACTGAAGGTGAATTTGAAAAAGCGATTAAGGAAATGGTAAATCCATTACCATGATCACTCATGGCAGACATATAATTACAGTTTATGAACATCAAAGTTTAAAGCTTGGAACTTCGGTGGCAGTTCCCTCCTGACAAAGGACAACATCAGAGACCTGCTCCAGCCTGTAGAGGTGGAGCAAACCCAGGATGACGGGCAGTTGCAATTGGAGTTCGATGCGCGTTAACATAAATTAAGAGACACTAGTGGAGTGTTTAAATACTTTGATAATTCGTTTTTTCCTTCTGAAATTTTATTATCCTGAAAATTTGTAAAACTCATTAAAATTGTTTATAATTGCCTCGTTATGTGATTGTTATACCATCGTTCTTCCAATTGTGAACCATTAGGTGACCTCTCCTGATATTGATGATGTAAGTTTTTGATTTAATGATATTTGTGGCAGATAATTCAAATCTGGCCACCCCGACGAAAAAGGGAGTTTAATCCCGCACTAAAGACTACAAATCAATGATTTGTGGTCTTTTTGTTTTTTTATCTATTTAAGCCATCCAATCAATTTTAGTTGGTACAGGACAAACCTGAATCAACATCAAATTCCATATTGATTCCAGTTTCCTTGCAGCATAAGTTTTGGTCAGTTCCAGCTGAAGTTGATATTTCGGTGTAATTGTGCCACTTGTTTCGGTGATGTTGTGCCACAAAAAAAGGGATGATTTCCTTGCCAAATTTATTAATTAATCTGTGCTTTTTTCATCTTGTTTTTTCTCATTGACTCAC
>Ga0209386_1000368_pt1 | contig 22988 bp, 16 predicted proteins | sample NGEPertwo_FD_184510 | JGI IMG/M metagenome (GOLD analysis project Ga0209386, IMG submission 184510) | Arctic peat soil microbial communities from the Barrow Environmental Observatory site, Barrow, Alaska, USA - NGEE Permafrost154B-two... | ecosystem: Environmental > Terrestrial > Soil > Wetlands...
AAATTGGTAAAGAACAAGCACGCAACTATGCCGAAAAAATACAAAAATCTAATGGCGGTGGCCCAATACCCTTTGTTTTTTATACTAACGGTTATGATATATTTTTCTGGGATACTGATCGTTATCCTCCACGAAAAATTTTCGGCTTTCCCACGATTGCAGATTTTGAACGAATGAAGTTTTTACGAGAAAATAGCAAAGTTCTTTCAAGCGAATTAATTAATCCAAATATTGCAGGACGTCCCTATCAAATTCAGGCAATTCGTTCTGTGCTCGAACGTGTTGAGAAGAAATATCGGAAATTTCTTCTGGTTATGGCTACTGGTACAGGAAAAACAAGAACCTGCATGGGGATCCTAGACGTATTGATGCGTTCCAATTGGGTTCAAAAAGTCTTGTTTCTTGTTGACCGCATTGCCTTAAAAGAGCAGGCATTGGATACTTTCAAGGAATATTTACCTAACGCACCAATTTGGCCAAAAACAGGTGAAACGAATTTTATTCCTAATAGAAGGATATATTGCACAACCTACCCAACAATGCTGAATTTAATACAGCAGGATATTTGTCCGCTTAGTCCTCATTATTTTGATATGATTATTGCAGATGAAAGCCATCGATCGATTTATAACATCTATAAAAACATTTTTGATTATTTTGACGCAATACAGCTCGGACTTACTGCAACACCAAAGAACGCGATAGACCACAATACTTTTGAATTATTTAATTGTGAAGACGGCTTACCAACATTTGCATACTCATATGAAGAAGCGATTAATAACATTCCACCATATTTATCTGATTTTGAAGTTTTAAAGCTACGCACAAAATTCCAACAGGAAGGGATTAATAGCGAAACGATAGCTAAAGCAGAAAAAAACAAGTTGATTTTAGAAGGCGAAGATCCGGATAACCTTAATTTTGAGGGAACCGAACTTGAGAAAAAAGTGACTAACAAAGGAACAAATGCGGTCATTGTGCGTGAATTCATGGAGGAATGTATCAAAGATCCCAATGGCGTTCTTCCAGGGAAAACGATATTTTTTGCCATTTCAAAAAAACATGCTCATAGATTATGTGCGGTCTTTAACGCTCTTTATCCTGAATACAAAGGACAGCTTGCAGAAGTTCTTGTGTCGGAAGTCAAGGGTGTTTATGGGAAAGGAGGTATCCTTGATCGATTCAAGACAAAAGATATGCCTCGCATTGCCATTAGCGTAGATATGTTGGATACCGGTATTGACGTGCTTGAGATTGTAAATCTGGTTTTTGCTAAACCGGTATTTTCTTATACAAAATTTTGGCAGATGATTGGTCGTGGTACGCGGGTTCTTAATCCGGATAACATAAAATCCTGGTGTCCAAAAAAAGATAAATTTTTAATTATAGATTGCTGGGAGAATTTTGAATATTTCAAAATGACTCCGAAAGGAAAAGAACCGACAGAAACACGGTCGCTTCCGGTTAGACTTTTTGAAGCACGTATCAATAAGCTTTTTGTTTCCCAAAAGAAAAAAGAGGCAGCAATAGTACAAAAAATAATTAGTACTATTAGGAAAGATATTAAAGAATTACCGAAAAACTCCATTGTTATTTTAGATAATCAGGAATACTTAGAAAAAGTAATAGATGATAACTTTTGGATTAATATAACGGATGAAAAACTTGATTATTTACGCATGTATATCAGCCCGCTTATGCGGGTGCTTTCAAATGCCGATTTTAAGGCGATGCGTTTTGAATTGGACGGCATTGAAGCTCAAATTGCCCGTATTATGCAAGACGATGAAAGGTTTGAAGTTCTTAAGGATACAATTATTGAAAAAGTCAGTGAATTACCCTTATCGGTAAATATAGTAGCAAAAGAACGCGACTGGATAGAAAAGGTGCAATCAAATCATTTCTGGTTAATAGCTTCAGATGATGACCTGGATGAAATGATAAAGCGGCTTGCCCCTCTTATGAAATATAGAGAAACTGTCAAAACTCCTGAGAAAAAACTCAATATTCAAGATCTTTTGACCGTTAAAGAAACTGTTGAATTTGGTCCACAACATGAACGAATGACCGTTGATAAATACCGTCGTAAAGTTGAAGGATTCATCCGGGAACTTGTAAAATCAAATCCCGTACTCCAAAAAATTACCCAGGGTGATTATATAAGCGATGATGAAATTACTGAATTAGCGGATATTTTAAAAGAACATTATCCTCATGTGACAGAATATATCTTGCGTGAAATTTACGATAACAGAAGTGCTCACTTCATTCAATTTATTAAACATATTTTAGGTATTGAAAACATAGCAACATTTGCAGAAACTGTATCTATTACCTTTGATGATTTTTTACGAGAGCATAATAATTACGGCGAAAAACAGATTCAGTTTATTTTAACGTTAAAGACATTTATATTGCAAAGAGGCGTGGTAAGAAAAAAAGATCTTATCAGCGCACCATTTACCCAGTTACATCCAGAAGGAATTAGAGGTGTTTTTAAGCTTAGGGATATAGATGAAATTCTCGAATTAACCCAAAAAATTGCAGGTTAGAAAATAGTAAAATACATAATATAGGATAAAGAAATATAGGAGATTTTTATGTTAACAGTAAAAATGAAATCATTGATTAGTCAGCTCTGGGATAGTTTCTGGAGTGGTGGGATCGCTAATCCTTTAACCGCTATTGAACAAATATCTTATTTATTATTTATTCGCCGTTTAGACGAAATAGATTCCAAACTTAAAAAGGATGCGGAGTGGACCGGAGAAAAATATATTTCTATATTTGAAGGCATGTTCACTTCGCCCTTAACAAATATAGAAACCAATAAACAAACTCCCCGTTGGAATCATTTTAAACAAATGGAAGGCGGTGAAATGCTTTCACATGTTCAAACAAAAGTATTTCCATTTATTAAGCAGATTAACGGTAAAAATAGTACTTTTGCTGAACACATGGCTGATGCCGTTTTTATTATTCCCAAACCTACTCTTCTTATTGAGGCGGTAAATATTATTGATGCTCTTTATACAGAGATTGAAAAAGAAATGCAAGCTGGACAAACATTTCACGACACTCAAGGCGATATGTACGAATTTCTTCTGTCTGAAATATCATCATCCGGTAAAAATGGACAATTCCGTACACCTCGCCATATTATCAAATTAATGTGTGAATTGATTAGTCCAAAACTTGGAGAGACGATTGGGGATCCTGCTTGCGGAACTGGCGGATTTTTACTTGGTGCGTATCAATGCATACTTACACAGCACACCAGCAGGCAACATATTACAACCGATGAAGATAGCTTTGAACGAGGCTTTGGTGACAAGTTGACCGATAAGCGTTTATGGACAGAACTCAGAGAAAATACTTTTTTTGGTTTTGATTTTGATACTACCATGGTTCGAATCGGTTTAATGAATCTTATGCTTCATGGCATTACCAATCCGAACATTAAACGAATTGACACACTATCAAAAAAATATAATGAGGACAATCATTATGATGTACTCCTGGCAAATCCTCCCTTTAAGGGTAGTATTGACAAAGGTGATATTAATGAAAATTTCTCGCTTAAAACCACAAAAACAGAATTACTTTTTGTTAACCGTATTATTAATTCGTTAAAAATTGGTGGACGCGCGTCAGTCATTGTGCCGGATGGTGTTTTATTCGGTTCATCAAGGGCGCATAAAGATTTGCGTAAGATGCTTGTTCACGATTGCGAATTGCAAGGAATTGTCTCCATGCCTTCAGGGGTATTTAAACCTTATGCCGGAGTTAGTACTGATATATTAGTTTTTGTCAAAGGAGGGACAACCGAGCACGTGTGGTTTTATGATATGCAGGCAGACGGCTATACCCTTGATGACAAGCGTGCTCGTGTCGAAACAAATGATATTCCGGACATCGTGAAAGAGTGGAAAGCGCGAAATAAAAATGCCAATATCGAACGAAAAGCCAAACACTTCTTTGTTCCGATAAAAGAAATAATTGAAAATAACTATGACCTGAGCATTAATCGCTATAAAGAAATTGACTACGCACCACCAAAATATGATAAACCGGAAGTGATTTTAAGAAATATTGAGAAGTTGGAAAGTGAAATAACAAATTCCATTAAGGATTTGAAGGCAAACGAATAATGAAAGTAAAATTAACAGATATTTGTAGACCTAAACAGTGGAAAATAATTTCAATGAATCAATTATTAAATGATGGATATCCTGTTTATGGAGCGAATGGAAAAATTGGATATTATTCAGAACATAACCACGAAAAACCTGTTTTGTTAATTGGTTGTAGAGGTTCTTGTGGTTCTCTACATATTACAGAGCCTTTTTCGTATGCTAATGGTAATGCTATGGCATTAGATGACTTAGATGATTCTAAGTATTTATTAAAGTATTTGTATTATTTCTTTTCAAATAGAGGTTTTGTCGACGTTATATCAGGGTCATCTCAGCCTCAGATAACCAGAACAGGATTAGAAAGGGTGGTCCTTCCAGTTGTTCCATTGAAAAAACAAAAACAAATTGTCCAAATTCTTGACACGGCCAACAACCTTCGCCAAAAACGTGAAGAACAACTTGCACTCCTTGACGACTATCTCAAATCCGTCTTTATCGAAATATTTGGAGATCCGATTTTTAATTATAAAAAATGGCCTTTAGTTGAACTAAATTCAATTATTGAAAATATTGATAGTGGTTGGAGTCCTGTTTGTGTTGATAATCATAGAGAATCACAAGATGTTCCAGTTGTTTTGAAGTTGGGTGCTGTTACATATTGTGTGTTTAACCAGTTAAAGTATAAAATCATTCCTAAGGATGTAGATATAAAAAAACGCGTTGAAGTTCAATCTAAAGATTTACTATTCACTAGAAAAAATACAAAAGATTTGGTTGGCGCTTCGGTATATGTTTTTAAATGCGAAAGAAATTTGCTTTTGCCGGATACCATTTTTAGATTGAATTATAAAAATACATTAGTAAACGGCATATATTTATGGAAATTGTTTACAGAAAAGGGATTTAGAAAAGTCATACAAAATCTTGCAACAGGAAGTGCTGGTTCGATGCCTAATATATCTAAGGAAAAATTGAAAAAACTACGAATGCCGCTTCCTTCATTAAATATTCAAAACAAGTTTGCTTCAATCGTTGAGCAAGCCCAACAGATAAAACAAAAAATGCGTGCATCACTAGACGAGATGGACAACCATTTCAACGCACTAATGCAGAGGTATTTCGAATGAGAGTATATTTTTCTGATTTTTTTGATGTAAATCCCGATGTCATAGAAAAATATGGTGCCTTTAATATTTCGCTTATTAATGACTTCCCTTTATTTATAGATCCCTTTCTTTTATTTCACAGTGACAATAAAGAATATCAGGAAATGCATAGAGAAATTTTACACTATGTAACTTTTCTACGTGATCAATCAATTAAAAAAGGAAAAATGTCTGATGGTGCTTTGCGCAGCTGGTATTGTTTTCCTGAAATTAAGCAAACTTGGCTCGGTTATAGCAAAATTGGTAATAAGGGGAGAGGTACAGGTATGGATTTTGCACGGGCACTAAATGACAATTTGCATGGAATTTTTTCAAATTTCGATGACAATAGAATTTCTCGTAGTTCACATCTTGAAAAACTTTGTTTGATTAAAGAGAATATAGGTCGAGATAGTATAAGCGATTTTGTTACCAATTTAATTAAGGGATATTTGTTTAGATATACTCAAAATTTTGCAATAGAGAATGTAGGTCCATCGAATCTTAAAAAATTTCGTGTTCCACATATTTCTTTTAATTATAAAACGAAAACATGGAATCCTGAATATTATATGTTGCCGATCTATAATGGAGACTTTGTTTTATTAACGCCTAAAGATTTATTAACGAAAGACTACACATGGATAAATAAGCATGATTTAATTGACAAATTTCATGATATTGTTGACATTGTTTCTAACGAAGAACTAAGGTATCGACTAAATGAATATTTTTTTAATTCACTTCCAGAACCGGAATATACAAATAAAGGAAAAGAAAAAGCCCTTAGGAAAAAAGATAATGCCATAGCTGTTAATGCGGTAGTAAGGGAATATCCCGAATTTTTGGATTATTATATAAAATATAAAGAAGATCATGGGGAAGAAGCAAAGTCTTTAAGTGAAGAACGAGTAGAAGAAGTAAACAAACTTTTTGTTAAGAATCTTTCATTATTTATTGATCAGTTATCTCAAAAAACAGAATTTTATAAAAGAAAGGGAGATACATTAGAAGAAAGTTATGAACGTGTTATATTTTTGAAAAATGTTATAGAAGACAAAGACGGTTATCGTATTTTTTATAGTAATGGAAAACCTTTTAAGCGCGAATCAGACATTCATATTATGTTTAGATTAACCTGGTATGCTAGCGCATCAGCTGTATCAAGGGAAGCAAATGAAGGTCGTGGTCCGGTTGACTTTGCAATTTCTAAAGGTGCTTTTGATAAAAGCTTAGTCGAATTTAAACTGGCTTCAAATACAAAACTAAAGCAGAATTTAGCGAATCAGGTAGAGATATATAAGAAAGCGCATGATACAGAAAAATCAATAAAGGTAATATTATTTTTTTCAGAAAAAGAAGAGAAAAAAGCAAAAAGAATCTTAGAAGATTTGGATATCTCGAACGAGAAATATGTTGTGCTTATCGATGCTAGAAAAGATAATAAAATATCTGCCTCAATGGTAAAGTAATTATTCTTTGGAGACAAAAATGAATGTAAGAGAAGATCAGTCTTGTCCCCCTCAAGGCCGCGTTTCTTTGGGTAATTATATCCGGATAGATAGTTATTTAAATTATAGATAATATAAAAATATAATTTGTGAACAATAAATATTTGCCTCTGAAATTTTCTGTCATTTTAATAGGAAGAATACAATAATGCAATTGTTAGCTATTAGACGAAACAACTTTATGGAGGAAATAAAATGGATTCAGAATTAATTATTAAAGTAATCATAGAAGCATTAAAACATATGGATTCTCCTCGATTTTTTAAAACTGAAAGGGGCTTTCAAGGAAGATTTGCATGTGCTTTGTATAAGATATTTGATGCAAAAAACATTTTTCAAGACGACACAATAATCGAAGAAGAATATCAAAAAAGAATAAAACCTCATGGAACAAAGCTACGTCCAGATTTAATAGTCCATGTGCCAGTTGAATCCAGTCATTTAAGCAGTAGAACGGAAAATAATTTTATCGTATTCGCATTTAAAAAACAAGCAAATGAAGGCCGAGCAAAAGAAGATTTCGAAAAGCTCAATGAATTATTTGAGAAGTTACATATTCACTTGGCATATTTATAAACATTAATGGGCGCTCAGAAATTTTCTTAAATAAGTATTCAGGCTTATTTAAAAATAGAATTCATGAATTTTGCATAGCACAAACTAATGATAAATTAGATATTTTTCATGCGTACTTTCAAAATAATAAAGTAATAACAGAAAATGTTGAATAATGTAGAATGTGGCATCGCCTAAGACAGTATATATGCTTTGACTACGGCTTGCCCTTCAGACCATTGTTCGCTTCAGTCGCAAGGTGTATATATTAGGGACGTTAAGCGAAATCTTATCATGGAAGGAGTGTGTGAATGGAAGAATTAAGGATGGCGGTTAACAGGCTATTTAATAGTTTAGATTTTGAACATGTTAAAAAAAATAATGCAGACTTTTTAGTTGCAAATGATATTAATATCTATTGTAAAAGGAGTGATATTAATAGTGAAAAATCGATATGGGGCGTTCATATAAGAAGGGTAAAAGAAGATTCAACTCATATTCTTTTTTATTCAAATAGGAATAAAATCTTTTTCTTATTTGATAAATATTTAATTGAAAGTTGGTTTTCATCACAGTCTTCACAAACAATACATAAGGGAAAAATCATTGAAAATAAATTTAAATATAGTGCTAAGATGATTAATCCAAATAAATGGTTATTTGATTTTCAGGGAACAGAATTTAAAAAAGAAATAATACCTTACGAGATGTAAAAAATAAAAAATGTTTCGAAAGGAAAAAAATGGATATATTAGAAAAAAAGTATGATGAATATGACATTGCTTCACCAAATCCCGGTCCGCTCATCCAGTCCATGCGGGCTTTCGGATATGATGTCAGCACAGCTATTGCAGACGTTATTGACAACAGCATTGCTGCCGGGGCACGAAATATCCGGATTGAGTTTTATTGGGATGATGCCAAATCACATATTGCTATAGTTGACGACGGGAAAGGCATGTCGGAAGAAGAATTAATAAATTCCATGCGTCTGGGAAGCAAAAGCCCTCTTGAAGAACGTTTTGAAGATGATTTGGGACGATTTGGTCTTGGCATGAAAACAGCATCTTTTTCACAGTGTAGCAGATTGACAGTTGCGACCAAACAACATTTATTGGAACCTGCGGTCAGGTGTTGGGATTTAGACTATATATCAAAAGTAAATTGTTGGAATTTACTAAAAAGTAAATCATCCATAATGGAAAAATATTTGATTAGATTAAATGAAATGTCTTCAGGAACTGTGATTTTATGGGAAAATATCGATTCAATAGTTTCTGAAAACAATGATAAGAATTTTAATCCAAAAAATTTCTTTTACGAGAAAGCATCAGATGTTAAAAAACATGTTGCACTAACCTTTTGTGATTTTCTTGCAGGGAGGAATGCCTTGAAAATTTGGATTAACGATCGTCGTGTAGAACCTTGGGATCCTTTTTTATCTTCACATACTGCAACAATTATAAGTCCTACGGAAGAATTATATATTAATAATGAACTTGTCAGGGTAACACCATATATTTTGCCGCATCATTCCAAACTTACCACGGAGGAGTTTTTACTTGCCTCCGGAACAAAAGGATGGAATGCTCAACAGGGTTTCTATATTTACAGGAACAAACGTCTTATTGTGGCTGGAAGCTGGATGAAACTCGGATATAAAAAAGAGGAACACAGTAAGCTGGCAAGAATCAGAATTGATATAAATAACAGGCAGGATAAGGATTGGGATATTGATGTTAGAAAAGCAAAAGCCACTCCTCCATCTGCAATTGTTGTTGACCTAAAACGAATTGCCAAACTTGCACGTCTAGAGGCTACCCGTATATATAGACACCGGGGTAAAAAAATTGCCCGTACTTTTTCCGACAAAGAATGGCATTATGTATGGGAGCAAAAAATACGACACGGTAAAATATTTTTTAAAATTAACAGAAAATATCCTCTTATAGATTTATTATTAAAAAGTAAGGATATTTCAAATGAGGATATAAGGAAAGTAATAAAACTTGTAGAAGAAACGGTTCCAATTCCCTTGATAGTTTCAGAAACCAATGAGAATCCCGAAAAAATGACCCTACCTTATGAAGGAGTGGAATCAGAAGAATTATTTAACATGATGCGGACAATGTATGAATGTCTAAAGAATGATGGGATGAGTAAAAAAAGAATTATAGGGATCCTTTCTTCTAGCGAACCATTTATCTACCATGAAGAGTTGATTGCAACATTCATTGATGATTTGGAGGGAAAAGTTTAATGAATAATATAAGTGATATTATAAAAGGAAATGTATACAACATCCTAAATAATGATCCGCAAATTAAAATTGAAGCAGATAAAATTGAAAGTATTGTAAAATCTCAAATCAGAGCCCTGTCGCAATTATATCCGGGAAATGTCCTTGATGCTAAAAATATTTGTCGGGAAATTCTTTTAAATTATAATATATGGATGGGTAACCCCACCATTATTTCTGATCCAACCAATCACGAACCTTGGTTGTACAGTCGCAAGGCAGAGATATCATGGAATTTTTGGAAGAGATATTTATCTTACATGATTAAAACCATTGGATATCCACGTCAGATTGTAGATAAACTGGATTCCCTTACAGATCTTATTTTAGATAATCTGGAAGATCCATTGCGGAAAGGTATGTGGGATCGCCGGGGGATGGTCGTTGGTCATGTGCAATCCGGTAAAACACAAAATTATATCGGACTTGTATGTAAAGCGGTTGATGCAGGATATAAAATAATAATAGTATTAGCCGGATTGAATAATGATCTTCGTTCGCAAACACAAAGAAGGTTTGATGAGGGTTTTTTGGGATATGACAGCAGAAAACGTGAATATTATTCTCAAAAAGGATCACGCATCGGTGCCGGATTACAAATGGAATACATTGATTTAATCGCACATACCTTGACGAGCAGTGAAAGTGATGGAGATTACAAAATGAGCGCACATAAAAGTGTAACCATTCAACCGGGAGGTGATCCGGTTCTGCTTGTTGTTAAAAAAAATTACCATGTACTGGATCATATTTTGCACTGGTTTAAGGGGAAAAGTATTAATAAACAAATATCAGGAATACCATTGCTGTTAATTGATGATGAAGCTGACAATGCTTCAATTGACGGTCGGGCAGTTGAACGGGATAAACATACAGGCTTTCCCCTTGATGAAAACGATCCCACTACAATTAATCGTAAAATTCGCCAGATATTAAATTATTTTCAGCAGAGTGCATATGTCGGGTATACTGCTACGCCTTTTGCAAATATATTTATTTTTCCCAGAGTTGAGGGATATGAAAATGAAAAATATAAGGAAGATTTATTTCCAAGGAGTTTTATTATAAACCTTCCACCTCCAAGCAACTATATTGGTCCAGCAAAAGTGTTTGGTCTGACAAGAAACATTAATGATGATGATAATAATAAACCACTTCCAGTACTTTGTACTGTAATGGATTATGAGAATTACATTCCCAGGAAGCATAAAAAGGAGCTTGTCGTGGATGCATTACCACCATCATTAAAGGAATCCATTCGGGCATTTATAATTTCATGTGCAGCCCGTGCCGCAAGGGGACAGGTGCGCGAACACAAATCAATGCTGGTTCATGTTACCAGATTTAACAATGTACAAAGACAGGTCAGAGATTTGGTTGTGGAAGAACTGTTAAATTGTCAAAGAAGTCTGGAATTCGAAGGAAAAAGTTTTGGGGAAACCACCCTTTATAATGATCTTGAACAGCTTTGGTTCAGGGATTTTGTACCCGCCACCCATGAGATAATGGAACGCATACCGAATACTTTAATTACTGAAATGCCTTGGGATACAGTTAAAAAACATCTTTATACCGAAGCATCCAAAATACAGGTGAAAACCGTAAACGGGGAGGCACGGGAAGTTCTTGATTATGTCGAACATGTTAATGGTATGAGTGTCATTGCTGTAGGTGGTGACAAGCTTTCACGGGGACTTACTTTGGAAGGTCTTTCCGTAAGTTATTATCTACGGGCATCACGTATGTATGACACACTTCTTCAAATGGGAAGATGGTTTGGATATAAGGACGGATTTCTTGATTTTTGTAAATTGTATACCACAAGAGAATTGATGTCTTGGTTCCAACATATAGCATCGGCAGAGGAAGAATTGAGACGCGAATTTGATTACATGGCAACCAGGGGGTCAAATCCTGAAGAGTATGGGCTAAGGGTAAAATCCCATCCGGGGGGGATTTTGAAAATTACCTCAGCATACAAAATGCGAAATAATTTAGAGTTAACCATAACTTTTTCAGGTCATCTGATTGAAACAACACGCTTCTCAATGAGCAAAAAGAGTAACGATAATAATTTAAAAAATACTGATATATGGATTAAATCCTTGGGTAATCCCACCCCTAACAAAAAACAACAAGAAACATCTTCTTATATATGGAATAATATTGATTCAGGAAAGATTATTGACTATTTGTCCATCAGGTACAAAACTTGTGATATGTTTTCAGGAGTTGATCCTGAGCATATTGCAAAATACATTGAGGAAATGAATAAAAGGAATGAATTATTGTCATGGACTGTTGTACTTGTATCGACGAAACGCGCTACTGCAATAAAGTCAAGTATTGGCGGTCATGATGTATTTTTACCATACAGAACGGATACTGGTGATGATGATAATGTTTTATACATATTATCCAAAAATCACATGATATCAAGAAGTGATGAATGGATTGATTTATCAGAACAACAATACAATGTTGCACTTCAAATGACAATCGATGAATGGAAAAAAACTGGCAATCAGAAAGAACGTCCCAAAGCACCGGGAGGGCAGCATGTCAGGGCTGTACGTCCTGCCGGCAATGGTTTGCTGATTATTTATCCTTTGGAAATACGAAGCCAGAAGAAAGAAGAGACCGCTGAGACATTGGCATATCCTGTTATAGGATATGCAATAAGTTTTCCTAACAGCCGGAAATCAACGGCGATAAGATATTGTGTCAACCGGACATATTGGAAAAATCTTTATGAAGATAACGAATCATAAGGATGAAATTTGTGGAGTAAATATTGAATAGGATTAAATTTTTTTGCAAGGAGAATAAATTATGAGCGAACGAAAAGATTTGCAAAAATTTAGCGAAGATTTTTTTCAGGAGATTATTTCCCGTGCTGAAGTTGAGGACATGGAAGAGTATAGAGAGAATATTTTTATCGAGCTAATGGTTGAATACCTTGAGGAATCTGGAGAAATTGATGGCGGAATACCTTGTTATCATAAAAAAAGAGGCATTCAGGTCAATGGATATCAATTTTACGAGGATCACAACACGCTTGATTTATTTGTATCCATATTTCAGGGAAATAACGAGCTGGAAACCGTTACCATGACAGACATTAATTCTGTTTTTAGTCGACTTAACAACTTCTTGGACCATTCCTTGGAAGGGTATCATACTGAGTTGGAAGAATCTTCCGATGTTTTTGACCTTTCGATCGGTATTTTTAATTTACGTAAATCCCTTCAGTCGGTGCGTATGATTTTATTAACAAATGGGCTTGTAAAACCATTTAGTCTTGATAACAATACAATTAAGTCAATAAATATTTCATATCATGTGTGGGATCTTGAACGCCTTTACCGCCTTGTATCTTCAGGTAAACAAAGGGAGGTTATTGATATTGAGTTATCTGATTTCGGGGAAGATCCTGTGCCCTGTATCATTCAGGAGGATTCTGACAATGAATACAAGGCATGCATTGCTGTTTTCCCTGCAACACTATTGTACAAAATATATGAAATGCATGGTTCCCGTCTTCTTGAAAAAAATATTCGTTCATTTTTACAGGTTCGGGGAAATGTAAACAAGGAAATACTTAATACGATACAAAATGAGCCTAATATGTTTCTTGCATATAATAATGGGATCTCGGTAACAGCTGAAAGCATTAGGTTTGATAATGGTTCAAATGTAAATATATCGGGAATAAAAGATTTTCAGATAGTCAATGGAGGGCAGACTACCGCATCCTTATACAATGCAGTAAAAAAGAAAGATGCAAATATTTCCAATATATATGTTCAGGTAAAAATTACAATAGTTAATAACGTGGAAAAAATGGATGAAATGGTGCCCATGATTTCGCGATGTGCAAATAGTCAAAACAAAATTCAGATTGCTGATTTTTCTGCAAATCATCCTTTCCACAGAAGTATCGAGGAGCTTTCACGAACAATTTGGGCCCCCGCCAAAGAAGGTGGCCAGCGGCAAACACGTTGGTTCTATGAGCGATCAAGAGGACAGTATGCAGATATAAAAAGTCGTGAGTACACAAGAACCGGGAGAAAGATTTTTGACGCAACACATCCATTGAAACAGAAATTTACCAAAACTGATCTTGCTAAATTTGAAAATACATGGGAACAATTGCCGCATATTGTTAGTCTTGGAGCACAGAAAAATTTTAAAAATTTTATGTTTAATCTTAAACAACGCGGAAAGTTTGCTCCTGATCAAAAATATTTTGAACATCTTGTAGCCAAAGCCATTATATTCAGATCAACCGAGAAACTTATAAGTGGTCAGAAATATGGTGGATATCGCGCAAATAATGTTGCGTATACCATTGCCTGGCTTTCGCATAAAACAGCTCAACGGATTGATTTAGATGCAATTTGGAAAAAACAGGAAATATCTTTAATGTTGCAGGAGGCAATAGTTGTTGTATCCAAATATGCATTTGAACATATTTGTAAAAGCGCAGGTAATGCCAATGTGACCGAGTGGTGTAAAAAAATATTATGCTGGCAAAAATTTAAAGAAGTTGAAATAGATCTGTCTGTTGAATTTTACAAAGAACTGATTAAACGAAATACAGTTATCGGACAACCCGTTAATAGGGGAATATCTGCTCCAGATAAAAATGAAGATGAAATAATTAAATTTATTGCCTCTGTTCCCCCTGATACATGGTTTGAAATATCTTCATGGGCGAAGCAGACAAATAATCTTGAAAGTTGGCAGCGCGGTCTTGCTTTTTCTCTTGGAAAAAGGGCAAGTCGTAAGTACAACCCCAGCACTAAGCAGGCGCAACAAGGAGTTCGAATATTAGTAGAAGCCAATTTGGTAGGATTTCTGATTCCTGAAGAAATAAAAAATGATTTGAAATTACATGCAAAGAAATTAGAAAAATATTAAAATCTGATGGAAATACTGAAAAGTTTCGTTGTTTTTGATTTTTTTAATTATATAATAATATTTACAATATCTTGGTTAAAAGGAAATATTTATAATGATTGCAATTGACTTATTTGCTGGGGCGGGAGGACTGTCCGAAGGATTTACAAGAGAAGGATACCGTATTGCTGCTCATGTTGAAATGAATGCTTGGGCATGTGAAACTTTGCGTTCAAGAATGATTTGGCGTTATCTGGCCAGTATTGGAAAAGAAGGCATTTTTATTGATTATGTAAAAAAATCTACTTATAGAAATGCTATTTCCGTGAGGGATATTTTACTTGAAAAATATCCAGAAATTAAACAGAAAATATACAGCGAGGTTCTTAACAGGAAGTTTGGAATTCCAAAAAATGACATAACTTCAACGGATACAAGTGTAATAATAGAAGAAATAGAAAATTTATTAAGAAAAGAGAATGCTTACACGGTAGATGTGATTATTGGTGGTCCACCCTGTCAAGCATACTCTATGGTGGGGCGTGGACGACTAAAAGAGAAAGTAGTAAAGGATAGCAGAAATTTTCTTTTTGAATATTATTGCAAAATAGTTAATCATTTTAAACCAAAAATGTTTGTATTTGAAAATGTTCCTGGCATTCTAACCGCGATTAACGGAACAATCATGCCGCAAATAATTAAAGCTTTTGATGCAATTGGATACGGTTTACGTTCCGGAATTAGCAACAATGATAAGGATAACATTTTAAACGCAGTTGATTTTGGTGTTTGCCAATCAAGAAAAAGAATGATTTTGTTGGGATGGCGCAGAAACACTTTGAATAATGAATTTATATATCCTGACCTTAAAGCATATTCCATATTTAATCCAAAAAGGGACATGGTGTCAATGGATGCTTTGTCGGATCTTCCACCTCTCAAGGCTGGAGAAGGAAATAATCGGTGGTTTGGAACATATGCAAACGGTAAACTTACAGCATATCAGAGTTTAATGCATGAAAAAAGTTTGGGAGTGATGAATCACTATGCCCGTCCGCACAATAAACAGGATATTATGAATTACAGGGATGCCATTACAGTAAAATGTGATGGTAATAGACAAATTAATTACAATGAGTATCCCGAGGAGAGAAAAACGCATAATAATCGTCATTCATTTACAGATCGCTACAAGGTACATGGAAATAATGAATTACCACATACGGTAGTTGCGCATATAGCAAAAGATGGACATTATAATATTCACTATGATCTCGCCCAATGTCGTTCACTAACAGTACGGGAAGCGGCACGAATACAGAGTTTTCCGGATAATTATTTGTTTGAGGGACCACGTACGGCACAATTTATGCAAGTAGGTAATGCTGTACCTCCTCTTATGGCTCAGGCCATTGCACGGGCAATTAAGTCTGTTATTAAAGGAAATGGTAGTCATGGCGGATGTATTTAAACCTCAAAAACGCAGTGAGGTTATGTCAAGTATTCGGGGCAAGGATACCAAGCAGGAGATTGTGGTTCGTAAATACCTTTTCAGGAAAGGGTTCCGTTATCGGAAAAATGTGAGTACATTGCCTGGAAAACCTGATATTGTGCTTCCAAAATATAAAACAGTTATTTTTATACATGGCTGTTTTTGGCATATGCATAAAAATTGCAAGTATTTTAAAATGCCCGGTACACACACAGAATGGTGGAGAAATAAACTCACCAAGACAGTTGAAATTGACAAACGAAATATTTTACAACTTGAAAAAATGGGTTGGAGGGTAATAGTAGTTTGGGAGTGTGAGTTAAATACAAAAATAAAATGTAATAAACGTCTCCCATTACTGGTTCAAGAACTAAAAAGAACTAATGATCCTAATAAATAAGAATAAATAGGGACGGTGTGCTAGCTCAATAATTTAGTAACTTTTTTTAGTTTTTTATAAGGCGTGATACAGAATGACAGGGGATGGTTGTTCATACTCAGTAATTAAGTAACTCATTTGAAATGAATAAACCACCAAAGGAGATCTTTAATAATGAAAGATAGTCAACAGATCTTCGCAAAAAGATGGAAGCCTATTCTGGAAGAGTACTAAAAGTAAAAGGAGAAAAAACAATGTGTAGAGCATTTAATAAAGACAACTCAACTAAAAATAACCATATAGGGTTAGGTTGCCATGAAAAGCAATGTTTGTTGTTTTTATCAATATACCTACTCTTACATTAGTCATAAGGAATGTTAATGAAAATAATACTTTCACAACGCATAGATATAGAATCTGATTATGAGGATGTTCCGTTCTTAACGTACCACTTTCCAAAGAAATACCGAAATCAGATACATACAGGAGATCGGTTTATATACTATCAAGGGGATCGATTCAAGAAGGAGCATAGATACTATTTTGGGTGTGGTGTTATTGGTGCAGTCGAACCAGATGCTACTGGTGAGAATTTTTACGCTGAAATACTTGAAAGTCAACGCTTCTCCAAGAATGTACCAATTTACCTACCCGAAAGTTATGGCTTTATTGAGAGTATTGGCTATGATCAAGTTCGAAACAAACCAAATCCATCTTGGCAAAACTCGATCAGGAAAGTATCAGATGATGCTTTTTTAAAAATTCTGCACTTAGCTAATGTTGATTATGATGTTGGTAAAAAAACCAGTCTATTAGAAGCAGGGATTGAAGCTTTGGATGTACTTAGATCCCTGAACAGCCGGTATGCAAATATTCAACCAAGAGAACGTGCAAAAAAAATCCAAAATCACTTAGACCGAGGTAGTGCTGTAACTAAAGCGCTGAAATCACTATTGGGTGCAAAGTGCCAGGTATGCGGATGGATGGGATTTAAGAAGAAGAATGGAGAAGACTTTATCGAGGCTCACCACATTGTTCAGTTGTCAGAGAAGAAAGAAGGATCTCTTTGTACTGAGAATGTAGTTTTACTATGCCCGAACTGTCACAGAGAGATACACTATGGAAAACAGTTTTTTGTCAGTGATAACGAAGAGAATATAGAGATTGTTTTGTCTACGCGAAAAGCTACGATCAGGAAAAATACTATGGAATACCTTTCTCAATTAAAAAAAATATAAGGTGTCAAAGGAAAGACCAAAAGGGTCTATAATTAGACAAAGTGATTTTATAGGGGCAGGTCTTGAAATATAACATTTTACTCAACTAAGAGGTCTTAACATTTGATATATAATTAGAAATTCAGTTCAAAAGGAGTCTGTTATGATTGAAAAAGAGCGTAAGAAAAAATCAGGAATACAATGTATAGTTTTACCAAAAAGGACGCATTTAAAAGCGAATGAACCTACAAAAAAGAGGAAGTCAAAGGAAAAGTATGATGTTGAATACTTAAAATCAGCCCATAAACATTCTATTTATAACCAGAAAGAAATCATGGAAAGTGATGTTTGTGGTTGTTTCAGCTGCAAACAAATATTTCAACCGAATGAAATTTTTAACTGGTGTGATGAAGATAATCCTAAAGGCTCAACTGCTCTTTGTCCCATTTGTTATATAGATGCTGTCATTGGATCCAAATCAGGATATCCGGTTGATGAACAGGAATTTCTTGAAGAGATGAATAAATATTGGTTTTAGTGATAATAAATAATGGTTTTTTGAAGAAAACGGCTTTATCGGATTATTGGGTACAAACTTATTTTTTTATGACTAATCTTTTGAATAGGTTAATAAGATACCAATGAATAATAATAATTTTGCAACCTTTTGGAAAAGGATAATGGAAATTATAATTTCAGTGCCATCCACGAATATCGTTTTCAACCGGTACTGCGATATCAATGAACAAGTAGACCTCTCAAATGCTGCAACCATAAGGAGGATGAACCTAAAGCATTATATGGCTGAGGCAACAAGAACTGCATCGATCCTGGTAGTAGGTGAAGCGTTAGTTAAACAGAGGACGGTTGTACTAGCTCAATAATTCGGTAACTTTTTCACACTTTCAGTATAAAGTTAATTAGTCTAATCCTTATATCTTTTAATTTATTAAATTAAAATAAGGAAAAATATAAAATATAGAAATATGGTTAATACAAAAGAGAAGATAGTCGATATTTTGATAGAAAAGGGAAATGAGTTATTCAAACAACCATACAAGTACATAGAATTTACTAAAAATAAAGAAGCAGATAAACTTCTAAACAATCTAAAAGATTTTCCTCATGCCTTTGTCCTAGCTTGTGTAATGGATAGACAGATTAAAGCAGAGAGAGCCTGGTTAATTCCCTACGAGATATCAGAAGAAATAAAAGGTTTTGAGTTTTCAACGCTATTGAGAGTTAATCAAGAGGAAATGATAAAAATATTCAAAAGAAAAAGCCTTCATAGATTCAATGAAATAATGGGTAAGAATTTTTACCTGGCTACTCGTAAAATTCATAATGACTATCAGGATGATGCTTCAAATATCTGGAAGGGTAATCCAAGGAGTGCAACCATAGTAAGAAGGTTTTTAGAATTTGATGGGGTAGGGATTAAGATTGCTACTATGACAGCTAATATTTTAGCAAGAGAGTTTAAGATACCCATGAAAGATTATATTAATATTGATATTTCACCGGATGTTCACGTAATGAGAGTTTTCAAAAGATTAGGATTTATATCTAAAGATGCGAGTAATGATGAATTAATTTATTGTGCCAGAGAATTAAATCCGATGTATCCCGGTATTTTTGATTTATCTTGCTGGGAAATTGGGAGAAGCTGGTGCAGGCCTAATAAACCTATTTGTGAAAAGTGTTATTTAAACAATGCCTGTAATAAAAAAATATTATTTTTTTTATAATGATAAGCTTAAAAAAAGAGAATAAATAAAATGATCGAAAAAATATTGTGTGGGGTGAAATATTATGAAATGTAAAGGGATTATTATTTCAACGATTGTTATTCTAATTATCTTTTCATTATTTGTGTCAGCTGTTTATGCGGATAATAGTGGGTATTTCCTTAAAGGATTTGCAGACGGGTTTAATAAAAGCTTACAGATGGGCATGCAGATAAGGCAAAAGAGAGAAATGAAGTGGAAGACAGAACAGTTAGAAGAAATAGAGAAAATATTTGAGCAATGGAAAATTTTTACCGATACTGTTCAGAAACTTGTTGAATCCGGACAGATGACCCCCGAATTGGGGAAAAAATTCTTGGTTCTAAATTCTCTATTACCAATGGATTTACAAGAACACGGACAAAGTTTATATAATGGAATAATGTCTGTTGATAAGGATGAAGTTGCAGATGAGAAACAATATTTTAAAAATATAATAGACACGATAAGTGTAACTAGTGGACAGGTTAACTCAAAGACATTCGGTAATTTATCTAGTTTACTTGCAAGTAATAAAAAAGCATTAATTAATCTTATTATTGAAAGCGATTTTTCATATACAACTCCGCAGAGCGAGTTAAAGTACAATTCTTTCGAAGATAAATGGGAGTACGCTCCCCCGGGCAGCACTCCTAAATACAACGCTTTTGAAAATAAATGGGAATTTGCTATGCCTGATGAGAAGCCAAAATTCAATTCTTTTGAAAGCAAATGGGAATTTGCATCTTCCAAAGATCAAACAAAATATAATCCATTTGAAAATAAATGGTCTTATGAAAATCCTAACAATAATCTAAAATACAATCCTTTCCAAAATAAATGGGAATACGCTCCTTCCGGTAGTGTTCTTAAATATAATCCTTTTGCAGATTCGTGGAGTTATGAATAATTAAAGAAAGCAAAAAAGCTGAAGAGAACAGAGAATTGAATAAATAAAATAAATAGGAAAAGTGTACTAAGTTGATAATTTGGTATTTTTAGCGGAAAACCTAGAGGAATAGGAGTATTTAACCGGAAGATCGTAAAGCTTTCAGACGGAGAGGTTTTTGTGGTGTAAAAAAAGAGGGGAAGGGAATTTATTTTATTGATATTATTTTTAAAAAGGAGTGCGAGTTATGGATATTTTAATCACTAATTTTATATCCGGGATAGATTTTGGAGAGGTACAGAGTTTTAAGAATCTACAGATTATTCCTCTTTTTACCGAAGGAGAGGAAGGCCCGGTGTATTTAACTTTAAAGGAGGCATTAGAGAAGAGATTGCTGGTGATTACAGAGGTGAGTGCGCAGGCTTCTGTACCGGAACTGAAAGTGATAAACAATGCTGATGTTTCGGTGCTTTTGTTGGATGGAGAGGAAGTGGCCGGGGCCAAGCAGAACCGGGTGTTAAATACTTCTATTTTGGTAAAGGAGAAATCAGAGCTGATTATCCCGGTAAGCTGTACCGAGCAGGGAAGATGGTCTTATCAGACAGAAGAGTTTTCTAATTCAGAGAACATTCTTTCCTATAAGATAAGAGGCAAGAAGGCCGCTTCTGTGAGTAATTCGTTAAGAGAGGGCGGGAATTATCAGTCTGACCAGGGGGCTATCTGGGATGGAATAATGGAGATGTCAGCCGATGCCGGAGTTCATTCTGCTACCGGAGCGATGAAAGATGTCTTTGAAGGAAAGAAAGATGACCTGGAGGAGTATATGAAGGCCTTTCAATGTTTACCTCATCAGAAGGGTATGTTTGTCTTGGTAGGAGGAGAGGTTGCCGGATGGGATATGCTTTCCCGGGAGTCAGCCTTTGATATTATTTTCCCCAAGTTGGTGAAGAGTTATGCTATGGATGCGGTATTGGAAAAAGGGGAAAAGAAGGGAAGCAGTGAGAAGCCGACGGAAGAGGCAAAGAGGTTTTTGCAGGAGATAAAGGATTGCACGGAGAAGAAGTATCCATCCAGCGGGCAGGGCTGGGATTATCGTTTTGAGGGGAAGGATAAGGTCGGCTCGGCCCTGGTTTTTGACGATACCATTATCCATATGGCCTTTTTTAAGATGAGCAAGGAAGAGAGAGCAGGGCGGATGTCAGGATATAAGAGGAGAAGAGGGTATAGGATTTGAGTATACTTGTAATTAATGTTCACTTAATATGTAATGTTCATTAAATAGCGAATATTAATAAGCAGGTGAACATTATGCAAAAGAATTATAAAACGATAGAGAGGTATTAAGATATTTTCTAAGGATTATAATAGGAGGAAATGATGACTATTTATTCTCATTCTCGCCTGGAGAGTTTTAAGACCTGTCCTTTAAAATACAAGTTTAACTATATCGATAGGATTAAAAGAGAAGAAGAGGGCATCGAGGCTTTTTCAGGTTCTCGTTTTCATAAGGTCATGGAAAAAATTTATAGAGAACTCCGCTTTAGGAAATACAGTCTGGGTGAACTGCTGGATTTTTATGAGGATGATTGGAATAAGAAATATCACGATAAGATCATCATTGTCGATAAGGAAAGAAAAGCTAAGGATTATAAAGAAATAGGGAAGAAGTTTATCGAAGACTATTATCAGCGGTATGATCCTTTTAACCAGGGGAAAGTTTTAGGTATTGAACGTCCGGTCATTATAAATTTAGATGATCATGGAGAATATAGATTAAGGGGATTTATAGACCGCATAGACCAGTCAAAAGACAGAACCTATGAAATACATGATTATAAAACCTCCAAACATCTTCCGGAGCAGAGCGAAATGGATGAAGACCGGCAGCTGGCTCTCTATCAGATAGGGATTCAAAATAGCTGGAACGGTGTTTATCATGTAGAGCTGGTGTGGCATTATGTAGCCTTTGATAAAGAGATCAGATCAAAAAGGACGGAAGAAGAGTTAGATGAATTAAAAAAAGATACCATTTGTTTGATCAAGAAGATTGAAGTTACCCGGGAGTTTTTGCCGAATGAGAGCCCTTTATGCGGATGGTGTTATTATCAGGATATCTGTCCTTTGCATAAACATAAATTTATGGTTGGGAATCTGCCGGCCAATAAATATCTCAAAGATAGCGGCGTTAAATTGGTGAATAAATTTGCCGAATTGGATGCTCAAAAGAAGAGCTATAAAACAAAGATTGAAGAGATCGATGAAGAACTGGAAGAGATAAAAGAAGCGGTGATTCAATATGCCGGAAGTATAGGGGTAGAAGTGGTGACAGGAAGTGATCATCAGTTAAAGATTAGTTCAAGTGAAAAAATCAAGGTGCCGGGCAAAGGGACCAAGGAGAGAGAATCTTTGATAGCGTTATTAAGCCAATTAAATAGATTGGGAGAAGTATCAGCCCTTGATGTCGATGAATTGAAAAAGGTCATCAAAGAGGAAAAATGGGATTTGGCTATTTTAGAGGAGATAAAAAAGTTTGTAGAGATTGAAACAGTAAAATCAGTCCGCTTGTCAAAAATCAAGAGAGAAGACTAAAGTGATAGAGATATTCCCATTTTCTTAAAAGGTTACTCAATAACAGGAGGAAGTGTCATGCTTGATAGAAAAGCTGTAAGAGAATTCTTAGAGGAAGAACTTGAG
>Ga0209386_1000369_pt1 | contig 22984 bp, 22 predicted proteins | sample NGEPertwo_FD_184510 | JGI IMG/M metagenome (GOLD analysis project Ga0209386, IMG submission 184510) | Arctic peat soil microbial communities from the Barrow Environmental Observatory site, Barrow, Alaska, USA - NGEE Permafrost154B-two... | ecosystem: Environmental > Terrestrial > Soil > Wetlands...
GACAGGCGGAGGCCCGGCCCGGCTCACCCGGGCAGCAGCACAGCCAAGGCGGGGGGCAACCGGGGCAGCCCGGCGCCGCCCAAGGAGCGGCACAGCGCGGGCCGGGACAGACGAACGGCCCGAGGCGGGAAGGCGGACCGGGGCAGGGATAGGCGCAAACGGCCGGGATCGACCTAAAGACTGGAATGGAGGATACCGGAGTCGAACCGGCGACCTCCGCCGTGCAAGGGCGGCGCTCTCCCATCTGAGCTAATCCCCCAAGTCACCGGCTAACTTAGCCCAGTCCGCCTCCACCTGCAACCCAGCGGGGCGCCGCCGGCCCGTCCGCGCCGGCCCTTCGGCGGCCCTCGTCCACCAAGACAAAACCCCGGCGCCAAATGCGGCTGCCGGGGCTATGCAGTGGGCCTACGTGGATTCGAACCACGGACCTCACCCTTATCAGGGGTGCGCTCTGACCAACTGAGCTATAGGCCCTCAAGACGGGATGAGTAGTTTACCGGCCGCTCCGGCGTTGTCAAGCAAGAGCAGGCGCAAAGCGCGGGCGTGTCGCCATGCGCGATCCCCCCTGTGATTCGGCCTGACATATGGGGTAGTCTTTCCCTACCCATGGAAGGCTTCGAGAAAATGGTGGTCTACGGCGTCAGCTTCGACGTCGTCAACAAGCAGCCGATCGTCCTGCTCAAGGTGGAAAACGGCAACCGCTATCTGCCCATCTGGATTGGACATCCCGAGGCGGCCGCCATCCTGATGAAGCTCCAGGACAACGAAATGCCCCGACCGATGACTCACGACCTCTTGACCAACGTCATCGACGGCCTGGCCGGCCGCGTCGACCGCGTGCTGGTCACCGAGTTGCGGGAGAACACCTTCTACGCCCAGCTCCATCTGGTGCAAAACGAGCATGAACTCGAGATCGACTCGCGCCCCTCGGATGCCATAGCCCTTGCGGTGAGAACCGACGCCCCCATCTACGCTTCGGACAATCTCATCGAGCAGAACGGGATCGAGTTCGACCCGGAAGAGGACGACGTGGAGAGCGTGGTCGAGGAATTCCGCGATTTTCTCGAAGACATCTCTCCGGAGGATTTCTCGAGCTAGGCCTCGTCTTCACCTTCGATTCGCGCAACTTCACGCTTGACCACTTCCAGGATAGAGCCGTAGATCTCCCGCAGCGCCTCTTGGCAGAGCGGCCCTTGATTGGAACGCGACAGGTAGGTGAGCACCCAGTCTTCCTGGCGTGGGTCGACGAAACCGAAGCCCTGGCTCTCCTTGTACTTCTTTAGCTTCTGAACCAGCTTTATGCGCTTGTTGAGCGCTTCGAGGATCTTGACGTCGTTGTCGGAGATCTGTTCCCGATATTGCTTGACCACGGGATCCGCGACCGGACGGTTGGTCTGCTGCTCCTTGATGCCCACGGTGCCTCCTCGGCCCAGTTTCTACAAAAGGGAAACAGTAGGGTACAGGACGGGGTGTAACTGGCCAAGAGCACCAGGAGTCGGGCCCCGCGGCCGGTGGTATAGTGATAGCGGAAACCGACCTGGAGGCCTCGAAAGGTTCCTGGAATGAAGCCTGACGTAATCGAGCTTCGCGAAGACGACTTCGATCGCGAGCTCCTGGACGCCCAGGAGCCTGTGCTGGTGGATTTTCACGCCGAGTGGTGCGGCCCCTGCCGGACTCTCTCTCCGATTCTCGAGGAACTCGCGGCGGAACTGCGCGGCTCAATGCGCGTGGCCCGCGTCGACATCGACGAGGAACCCGGACTCGCTGCCCGCTACGACGTCTTTTCCATTCCCACCATGATCCTTTTCCAAGGGGGCTCGGTCCGCAAGCGGTTGATCGGCGCGCTCCCCAAGCGGCGCCTCCAGGACGAACTCCGCGAATTCGTTCGCTGATTACGAGGCCGCTCGGCCGCCCTGCCGGCCGCAAGACTACTGGCCAGAATCACAACCACCGGAGGACAACGATGTGTGAGGCGCACGCCTATTTGATGAAGGACGGGGACTCCGAACGGGTGATGGAGAACGTGATCAGCATCGGCTACGATGGTCCGGACATCGTGCTGCGCGACCTATTCGGCGACCAAATGCGGCTGCGCGCCCGCATCCGCGAAGTCGCCCTGATCGAGCACAAGATCTTCCTGGAGCCGGTCGAGGAAGACGCCGCCTCCGCCTAGCCTCAGCCGCAGCTAACCAACACCGGTCCTGGCGGAGCGGCAGGTCTCGACAAAGCGCTCCGCGGTCCCCTCCACCGAAGCCAGGTGCACGAGCACCCGGGCGCAGACAAGCCGCGCGGCGACCGCTCCCTCCAGTTGAGACCGGCCCCCTTCGCCCACACTGAAGGCGAAATTCCGCGCCACCGGTGATTCCGCGATCTCCGCATCTGCGGTCACCCATCCGACCAACCGCTCCCCCTCCTCGAAGAGCAGGTTGCCCCGCCGCGCTTCGAGGCTCATATACTCGGGCGGCCGCAGCTCGCCCAGCAGCTCTCCTTCCGAGGGGAGCACCCCGGCCAGTGCGAACGTGCGCCCCGAGGGCGTCTGTAGCCGACGGAGCAGATAGAGCATGCCGCCGCCCAAGGCCAAGGTGGGCAGGCCTTCGTTGATCCGCAGCCGGATGTCCCGCATCAGCGAGAAATTCTGGGAGAGCTCCGGCAGGGCTTCCGGCCAGAGGTGGCCGGCCAGGACGAGACCCGCGGCCTCTTCAGGAAGGCGGTCATCTTCCAATAGGTCCAGGCGCCGCACCTCGGCGCCGGCCTCCTCGAGGAGCTCGATCGAGTCTCGGCTCCAGGGGGTAAAGCCGCGGCCTCCTGCCACCAGCACCACGGGGCCCTTTACCGGCGCCCGAGTGGGCTGAGCCGTGCGCGGCAGGAAACCGCGCTGTCCCGCCAAATCCTCGAGCCCGGTGATGTCGATCTGCGAGAAGACCGCCTCGAGCGCCTCCTCGGAGAGCGGCAGGCCCGCGGGACCGGCCGCGGGCATCTCCCAGTCCAGGCGGCCATCCGCGTAAATCGCACCCACCACGGGCACTCCGGTCCGGGCGAGCAGTCCTCGCAGCCGTTCCAGAGAGTCCCGATTCTCCACCCCACACAGCAGTAGCCCGGCCAGATTCCAGTCGCGCGCGCGTTCGTTGAAGGCATTGGCCAGCGCGGCTATCCCCTCACCCCAGCCACCGGAATCGATCAGCAAAACCACCGGGCAATCCAAACGACGGGCGACATCTGCCGGCGTCCACTCGCCATCCGGCGAACGGCCGGCGGCGGGGTCGGTGTCGAAGAGGCCGCGATCCGCGCTCAACAGCGATAAGTCCGCTCCCCGCGTCGCCCGTTCGTAGAGGGAACGCATTGTCCCGAAACCGTAGAGGCAGGGGTCAAGAAAAGAAGAGCCTTCCCACCGGTCCCAGGCCAACGCGGGCGAGGAAACGCCCACGTGGTGATAACGAACCTGCCGCCGCTGACGTCCCACGATCTCCGCCGCTGCGGCGGCGACGACCGAGGGCAGCGTGGAGCGGTGAGTCGGGGCCAGCATGATGCGCGGCGTGGACAATCTCTTCCTCCCTCCTCCTCGGTCGAAGCCCTTTCGCGTGAAAATCCTACACTAGGGCGCCTTCTCTGCCGAATACCACCTGGAGATGGCATCCTTCGACCGCATACGGCGCTCCTACTGGCGTCTCGACGATCTGCTGCTGGCCCGCTCCATCATGAGCGGCGCCGGTGCGCTGGCCGCCGCCATGTTCCTGACGGCCGGGGACGGCTCGGATGTGGAGTGGTGGGTGGCCACTCCCGTGATCCTGGTCTTCCTCACCAACATCCCCTTCTTCTACCTAGCCGGCAGGGGCGCGGGGCGCTGGGTCTCCTGGGGACTCGTGCTGGTCGATTCGCTGTTTATCAGCATGATGGTGGCGGTGACTTCGGGCGTCGAGAGTTCGGCCGCCGCTTTCTACGTCTGGCCAATTATCATCGCCGGTTTGCTGCTGGGAGCCCGAGCCAGTTACCTGATCGCCGGTCTTTGCGCCTCGCTCTACCTGGCTCTGGCTATGGCCGAGTCGAACGGCTGGCACCCGCGAGACTTCCTCGCAGCGGAGGGGATCTCTGCCGGGGAAGGCCTTGAGGCCGTGGCTCTGCGGATAACCGCCTTCCTCCTAATCGCCCTGCTCACAGGGATGCTCTCCAATGCGCTGCTTCAGTCGAACGCCGATCTGCTGGAGACCAAGGCTTCCCTAGAGCAGGAACTGCGGCGGATACAGCTAACCAACCGCCGGCTGGTCATCATGGACGAGGTGGGACGCGCGCTCGGAACGATACAGGATCTGCAGGTACTGCTTCCCCGGGCGCTCTCCCGGGTCGCCAGCTTTATGGCGGTCGACGCCGGCATGATCACGGTGTTCGCACGTGAGACCGGCGAACCGCGGATCCTTGCCCGCCAGAACATCGACGAGGTCGCGGCCCGGAACCTCTTCGCCTCGGACCTGCCCACCAACCTCGAGGAAATCGAGGAGTACGTGGTGGGAGAGACCTCAGAGGGGCGCTACGAGAATACCCTGCGTCAGCTGGATCGCGAGGGCTTCTTCGACTTCCTGGCCGCACCCCTTCGCCTGGGTGACGAGAGCTTGGGCACGCTCTACCTCTTCACCCGGCCGCAGCATCGTTTCCGGAAGGCCGACGTTAATCTGCTCAGAAGCCTGACCGTGCAGCTATCTATCGCCATCAAGAATGTGCTCTTCACCCAGGAGTTGCGGGATGCCAACGAAGAACTCATGCATCTGGATCAATTGAAGAGCGACTTTCTTGCCACCATGAGCCACGAGCTGCGCACCCCGCTGACCTCCATCATCGGCTACAGCGACATGCTGCTCTCGGGCATGACCGGGGACATGACGGACAGGCAGAAGACCTTCGTACGCAACGTGCTCAACAACGGCGAGAACCTGCTGAACCTGATCAACGACATTCTCGACCTGACTAAGATCGAGGCGGGCAAGCTCGAGCTCAATCTCGAGCCGGTCGACCTGCGGGACTGCCTAGCCTCGGTGCTGTCGACGATCACTCCCAAAGCCAAGGAGAAGCGCATCCGCGTCGGCACCTTCCTGCCCACCGACCTGACTCCCCTGAGGGCGGACGCGACCAAGCTCGGGCAGATCCTGCTCAACCTGTTGAGCAACGCGGTCAAGTACACACCGGAAGGCGGTTCGATCTCGGTCGAGGCGCGCAGGGACAGGGAGGGGATGGTGCAGATCCGCGTGGTAGACACAGGGATCGGCTTAGACAAGACCGATCTCGACTCGATCTTCGAACGCTTCACCCAGGTGGATAGCTCGGCCACGCGCAACCAAGGAGGCACCGGACTGGGTCTCGCCATCACCCGAGATCTGATCCACCTGCATGGAGGCAGCATCTCGGTCCAATCGCAGCTCGGCGAAGGTTCGAGCTTCGTCTTCACCATTCCCCCGGCCGTCCGCCAAGAGAACCCGGCGGCGGTCGGCGCTACCGCCTAGGAGGCGCCAAAGATGGCACACATCGTAGTGGTCGATGACGACCCGGATATTCTCGACATCGTTTGCATATCGCTGGAAGCCATGGGCCACGAGGTCGGACGAGCCGGGAACGGGCGCGAGGGGGTCGCTCTGGTCCGGTCGAGCCTACCCGACCTAGTGCTAATGGACGTGATGATGCCGGACATGAACGGCTACGAGGCGACTGCTGCCCTCAAGGCCGATGCGGCGACGGCGCCGATCCCGGTCCTGGCCCTGACGGCCAAGGCCATGCGCGGGGACGAGGAGCGCGGCCGGGAAGCGGGAATGGATGCCTACATCACGAAGCCCTTTCGGCTCTCGCGCATGCTCGACGTCGTGGACCGCTTCCTGGGCCAGGCCCACAGGGTGACATAGCCCCGGCGCGGCGCACCAACCGGGACGCCGCGCCCCGGCGGCGCCTCCAGGGGACACTGCGCCGGGGCGCCTCCCGGGCCTAACGTACCGCGGGCTAACGCCGTTGGCTAAGCACAACGAGCCGCACCAGCTGGAGAATGGCCATCAGAGCAGCCGCCACGTAGGTGAGCGCCGCGGCGCGAAGCACCGCCCGGGCCCCGTCGAGCTCGACGGATGACAGGATGCCCTGGTTGGAAAGCATGGTCATGGCCCGACTCGAAGCGTTGAACTCCACCGGCAGAGTCACCAGGGTGAAGAGCACGGCTCCCGAGAAGAACACGATGCCCAGATTCATCAGCAGGGGTCCGGCGTCGCCGAGGAAAAAGCCGATCATGAAGAGGATAATGCCCAGGCTGCTGCCCAGGTTGGCCACCGGCACCAGACTCCCCCGAACCCTCATGGGAGCGTACTCACGCGCATCCTGCACGGCGTGCCCAACCTCATGCGCGGCCACCCCCAGAGCGGCCAACGAGGAACTGCCGCCGACGTTCTTGCTGAGGCGCAGCGTTTTACTCCGCGGATCGTAATGGTCGCTCAACCCGGAGCCGCCCGCAACCTCGATGCTGACGTTGCTGAGCCCGGCACCGTCCAGCAGCCGGCGCGCAGCCTGCGCTCCGTCCCGCCCGTAGGCCGAGGGAACCTTGGAGTACTTGTTGAACGTGGAGCTGACCTTCCATTGAGCATACAGCGAAAGCAGGAGGGCTGGGACCAAGAGGACCATCGTCCAGTCCCAGAAGAAGAAGGGCATCCTGTTTGTCTCCTCTCAGGTAAATGCTCTTTGGATTAGGAACGAATCTGCCGAAAGAATATAGCAGCAGACGGTGGAGTACGATGGTCCGCATTCGGGCCGTTTCCATTATACCCCCTACCGCTATGGCCGGGGGGTGACATTGCGAACAAATTGGATGGTCCCCATGTCGGTAACCCGAGTCAACCGCGGCACCAAGCGGCTTGGAGACATCCTCGTCGAGCGCGAGTTGCTCAGCGAGGACGACCTGCTTCGGGCGCTCGAGTATCAGAGCCAGAACGGCTCCAAACTGGGCGAGTCTCTTCTGAAGATCGGGGCCCTCACGCATGAGCAGCTGGCCGAGGGCTTGGCCGCTCAGAAGCGGCTTTCGGTCATTCCTTTGAACGAGGTCTACCCCAACCCGCGGGCCGTCTCGCTCCTCAGCGAGAAGTTCATCCGCAACCGGCAGGTCCTACCGGTCGACTTCGAACAAGATTCGCTGATTCTGGCCATGGTGAACCCCCTGGACGTGGTGACCATCGACGACGTCCGAGTAATCGCCGGTTATCCGGTTCTGCCGGTGGTGGCGACGCTACCCTCCTTCGAAGAGGCTGTGGACTACTTCTTCAGCGACAAGGGCGTGCTCGACACGGCGGACGACGGCGACCTGGAATCCGGGCCTGGGCAGGCGGCCGAACAACGCCGAGAGGCCGAAGACGGCTCGGTCGTGACCTTGGTCAACGATATCCTCGACGGCGCCATCAAGAGGCGGGCCTCGGACATTCATTTCGAACCTCAGGAGGATCACCTGGCCGTCCGGGTGCGCGTCGATGGGGTGCTGCATAACCTCACGGAAGTCCCCTCGGCGCTCGCCGGCGGTCTTGTCTCGCGTATCAAGATCATGGGGGACCTGGACATCGCCGAGCGGCGTCTACCCCAAGACGGACGGGCCGGCTACCGTAACTCGGATCAGACGGTCGATCTGCGCATCGCCACCCTTCCCACGGTCTTCGGCGAGAACGTGACCCTAAGGATCCTGGACGAATCGATGTTCGAGATCAACCTGACGTCCCTGGGCATGCAAGAAGAAGAGCTCGAAGTCCTTCGCCGCGCCCTCGGCCGGCCCTACGGTCAGATCTTGATCACCGGGCCAACGGGATCGGGCAAATCGACGACGCTCTACTCCGCACTCGAGGAACTCAACCGCCCCGAGGTGAAGATCTACACGGTGGAAGACCCCGTGGAGCGGAAGATCCCCGGCGTTCTGCAGAGTCAGGTGAGGCACAAGATCGGACTGACCTTCGCCCGAGTGCTGCGCTCGCTGGTGCGGAGCGATCCGGACATCATCATGCTCGGCGAGATCCGGGATTTGGAGACCGCGATGATCGCCACAGAAGCCTCCCTTACCGGCCACCTTCTGCTCTCGACGCTGCACACCAACGACGCCCCCTCGGCCATCACCCGGCTGGTGGAAATGGGCGTACCCCCCTATCTGATCGCCTCATCTCTGGAGTGCGTAGTCGCTCAGCGGCTGGCCCGCAGGCTTTGTCCGCGCTGCTCGAGAGAAGTGCGCCTCAGCAAGGAAGACAAGTCCCCCGGCGAGCGGGAACTTCTCGGAGACGGAGAGTTCCTCATAAGCGAACCCGTGGGCTGTCCGCGTTGCTTCGGTACCGGTTACAGCGGCAGGCTGGGACTTTTCGAGGTGCTACCCATCACGCCGGAGGTCCGCAAGCAGATCCTCAAAGGCGCGGGCGATGAACAGATCCGACGGCAGGCTCGCAAAGCGGGAATGGTGCCCTTGCGCGAAGCCGGTCTGCGCCGCGTGCTCTCGGGCGAGACGAGCGTCGCCGAAGTCCTGCGGGTCACCGCCTAGACCGGACTTGTCTGGCTCGAGACGGCCCCGCTGCGTTTCGACTCTGCGCCGGCAGGGGTATGCTGCCGTTCGTCACCTGATTCACAAGCAATGGGAGGATCTATGTCTCGCAAGCTACCTTGCCTGCTACTGGTGCTCGTGCTCTCCCTCAGCGTCGCCGTCCTGGTTGGTTGTGGAGACGACGAGGAACCCCAAACTGTCACCGACACCACCGAAGGTGCAGTCATGGACACTGAAACCACCGAGAGCATGGGTACCGAAACCACCGAGAGCATGGGCGCAGTGTCCGGCGAAGAGGTCTTCTCGCAGAACTGTGCCACCTGCCACAGCGCCGATGGCACCGGGGGCGTGGGCGCCGACCTGACCGCGCTCAGCCTCGATCAAGCCACGGTGGAAGAGACCGTCCGCACCGGCCCCGGCGCCATGCCTTCGTTTGAAGGTCAGCTCTCGGACGAGCAGATCCAGGCAGTTGCCGACTACGTGACCAGCGAGTTCATGCAGTAGGCGGCCGCGGACCTCTTCCGGCCGGCCGGCGCCCGAAGCCGCCCGGCAACTTGGCTGAGGTGATCGGACTTCCCTGCAGGCCGAGCAGGCAAGAGGAAAAGGGGGGAGCCGGGCTCCCCCCTTTTCATTCAGCTATCCATGGTTTCCCCGCGGCTATTCCACTTCCAGTTCTTCCTGGGTCGGCCCCGCGGGGCCGACCACCACTCGGGCCAGACCGACCAGGTGATCGTCCTTACGCAGGTTCATCACCCGCACACCCATGGTGTTACGCCCCGTGCTGCGCACGCCTCCGGCCGGAATGCGGATCACGGTGCCGTCATGGCTGACCAGCAACAGCTGATGGTTGTCGCGGATCGCCGAGAGCGCGACCAGGTCGCCCCGGTCCTCGGAGTCCCTGATCGTGATCACGCCCATCCCTCCGCGATGCCGGAGGGGATAAGCCGAGATCGGCGTGCGCTTGCCGTAGCCGCCGCTGGTGACACAGAACAGATCCATGTCATCCTCGGCCGTTGTCATACCGACGATCTCGTGCCCCTTGGGCAGGGACATCCCTCTGACGCCCATGGTGTTGCGCCCGGTGGGCCGCACGTCGCACTCGTCGAAGCGGATGGCCTTGCCCTGAGAGGACACCAGGATCAAGTGGTCGTCGCCGTTGGTCGGCCGCACGGCCACGAGCTCATCATCGTCCTGCAGGCTGATTGCGATGATGCCATCCGCCTTGAGAATGGTGTCGTATTCCTTGAACCTGGTCTTCTTGACCAGCCCTTTCTTCGTGGCGAAGGAGAGGTATTTGGCGTCGGTGAAGTCCTTGGTCGCGATCACCGCTTTGATCTCTTCTTCCTGCGCCAGCGGGAGCAGGTTGACCACGGCGCGGCCCTTGCTCTGCCGGCTGCCCAGGGGCAGCTCGTGCACCTTCAGGCGGTACACCTTGCCCTTGGAGGTCAGGAACAGCAGGAAGTGGTGCGTGGTCGTGATGAAGAGATGCTCGATGTAGTCGCCGTCTTTGAGGTCCATGCCCATGACCCCGACACCGCCCCGGTGTTGGGTACGGTAAGTGGAGACGGGCAGACGCTTGACGTAACCCGACTTGGTGATGGAGATGACCATCTCCTCGACCGCGATCATGTCCTCGATGTCGATCTCGTTCTCGCCGGGCGCGATCTCGGTGCGACGGGAATCGTTGTACATGGCCTTGATCTCGAGAAGCTCTTCCTTGATCACGCCGTAGATCATGCTGTCGGTGGCCAAGAGTGACTCCAGGTATTCGATCCGCTCGAGCAGGTCGCGGTGCTCTTCCTGGATCTTGTGGCGTTCGAGCGCGGTCAGGTTGCGCAGGCGCAGGTCGACGATCGCCTGAGCCTGCTCCTCGGAGAGCCCGAAGCGTTCCATGAGGTTGGTGCGGGCCGCTTCGGTGTCCTCGCTCGAACGGATCACCCGGATGACCTCGTCCAGATTCTCGATGGCGATCAGCAGGCCTTCTAACACATGGGCCCGCTTGCGCGCCTTTTCCAGCTCGTACTTGGTCCGTCGGGCGATGACGTCGTACTGGTGCGCGATGTAGTGGCTGAGCATGTCCTTGAGCGAGAGGACCCGAGGCACGCCGTTGACCAGGGCGATCATGATCACGCCAAAGGTGCTCTGCATCGCGGTGTGCTTGTAGAGCTTGTTGAGCGCCACCTTGGGGATGGCTTCGCGCTTGAGCTCGATGACGATGCGCATGCCCGAGCGGTCGGACTCGTCTCGAAGATCGGAGATCTCGGTAATACGCTTATCGTGGACGAGTTCGGCGATCTTCTCGATCATCTGAGCCTTGTTCACCTGGTAAGGGATCTCGGAGACGATGATCGCGGTCTTGCCCTGCTTGAGCTGCTCGGTGTGGACTTTTGCGCGCACCATTATCTTGCCCCGGCCGGTTTGGTAGGCCTCTTTCATCCCTGCCCAGCCCATGATGATGCCCCCGGTGGGGAAATCCGGGCCCTTGATGTGCTCCGTCAGATCGAGCGAGCCCAGCTCGGGGTTGTCGATAAGCGCGACGGTGGCGTCGATAGCCTCGCCCAGGTTGTGCGGGGGGATATTGGTCGCCATGCCCACGGCGATGCCCGACGCGCCGTTTACCAGCAGGTTCGGGTAGCGCGCCGGGAGCACCACCGGCTCTTCCCGGCTCTCGTCGTAGTTGGGGGTCCAGTTGACCGTGTCGGCGTCGATGTCCCGAAGCATCTCCGTGGCCAGCTTGGCCAGGCGGCACTCGGTGTAGCGCATGGCCGCGGCGGCGTCACCGTCGACGGAGCCAAAATTGCCGTGTCCATCGACCAAGGGGTAGCGGATGGAGAAGCTCTGCGCCATCCGCACCAGAGTGTCGTAGATAGCCGAGTCACCGTGAGGGTGGAAGCTACCCATGACGTCCCCGACGATGCGGGCGCACTTGCGGTAAGGACGGTTGGGCTGCATGCCGGAGTCGTGCATGCCGTAGAGGACACGCCGGTGCACCGGCTTGAGGCCGTCCCTGGCGTCGGGGAGAGCCCTACCCACGATCACGCTCATGGCGTAATCCAGGTAGGAGTTCTGCATCTCCTCCGCGATCTCTATCTGTTCGATACGACCTTCGAGAGTTTCTAGCACTCTAAAGCCTTCCTAGACGTCCAGGTTCTTGACGTACTTGGCGTTCGCCTCGATGAACATCCGGCGCGGCTCGACCTTGTCGCCCATGAGGATGGTGAAGGTCTCGTCGGCGATGGCGGCGTCATCGACCGTAACCTGCAGCAGCGTGCGCCTTTCCGGGTTCATGGTGGTCTCCCAGAGTTGGTCTGGATTCATCTCGCCCAGCCCCTTGAAACGCTGGATGGAGATGCCCTGCCTGCCCAGCCGGTCGAGCACGGCCTCGAGTTGCTTGTCGTTGAACGCATAGTAATCGTTACGCTTCTGCGTGACCTTGTAGAGCGGGGGCTGCGCCACGTAAACGAAACCCGCCTCGATCAACTCCTTCATGTTCCGGAACAGGAAGGTGAGGATCAGGGTGCGGATGTGGGACCCGTCCACGTCGGCGTCGGTCATGATGATGAGTTTGTGGTAGCGCGCCTGCTCCAGATCGAACTCGTCGCCGAGACCTGTCCCCATGGCGGTCACTATCGCCTGGATCTCGACGTTGGAGAGGATCTTGTTGAGACGCGCCTTCTCCGCATTGATGATCTTCCCGCGAAGAGGCAGGATCGCCTGGAAGCTGCGGTCGCGGGCCTGTTTGGCCGAACCGCCCGCCGAGTCGCCCTCGACCAGGTACATCTCGGTGGATGCGGCTTCCTTCATGGAACAGTCCGCCAGCTTGCCCGGGAGGGTGCTGTTCTCCAGCACGCTCTTCCGGCGGGTGAGGTCGCGCGCCTTGCGCGCGGCGGCCCTAGCGTGAGCGGCCTGGACCGCCTTGGTCACGATCTTCTTGGCCTCGCCGGGGTTCTCCTCGAGAAACTCCGCCAGCTTCTGATTCACGGTCTGCTCGACGAAGCTCCGCATCTCGGAGTTACCAAGCTTGGTCTTGGTCTGGCCCTCGAACTGTGGCTCCTTGAGCTTGACGCTCAGGATGGCCACCACTCCTTCGCGGACGTCCTCCCCCGAAAGGTTTTCGTCTTTCTCCTTGAGGATGCCCTTTGAGCGGGCGTAATCGTTGATCGTGCGCGTGAGCGCGGCGCGGAATCCCGAGAGATGGGCGCCACCCTCATGCGTGTTGATGTTGTTGGCGAACGAGAAGACGTTGTCAATGTAGCCCGCGTTCCACTGCATGGCGAGCTCCATCTGCTGGTCCTCGCAGGCATCGGAGAAGTACACGATCTTGTCGTGGATCGGGTCCTTCTGCTCGCTTACGTGGCGGACGAAGTCGATGATGCCGCCCTCGTAGTAGAGGGTGACCGCACGTGCTTCCGCCGGCGGCTGAACCTCCTCGACGACAGTGCGTTCCGGGCGGGCCGCCTCTCCGCCGTTGCCCTCGGCGACGAACACGGCCGCGGCCGTGTCCTCCTCACGCGGAGCAGCCGGACGTTCGTCGGTCAGGACGATGGTGAGCGCGCGATTGAGAAAAGCCACTTCGCGCAACCGCTGGACCAGGGTGTTGAAGTTCAGATCCAGGCTCTCAAAGATCTGGGCATCCGGCAGGAAGCGGGTCTTGGTTCCGGTATCCGAGCACTTGGCGACCTTCGCCACATCGCCTGCCGGCACTCCGCGCTCGTAACTCTGGCGGAAGAGCTCGCCCTCGCGGCATACCTCCACCGTGAGTTCTTCGGAGAGGGCGTTGACCACCGAGACCCCGACCCCGTGCAGACCGCCGGAAACCTTGTAACCCTCGCCCCCGAATTTGCCCCCGGCGTGCAACTTGGTCATCACGATTTCGAGCGCCGACTTGCCGAACTGGGGCATGACCTTGACCGGAATCCCCCGGCCGTTATCGGTGACCGTCACCGAGAAGTCCGCGTGCAGGGTTACCTCGATGCGGTCGCAGTAGCCGGCGAGGGCCTCATCAACCGAATTGTCGACCACCTCGTACACCAGGTGGTGAAGCCCGCGGGGACCGGTGGAGCCGATATACATCCCCGGGCGTTTGCGCACCGGCTCCAGGCCTTCGAGCACCTGGATATCGGTGGCGTCATAGTTATGCTCAGTCACTCGCCTGAGACTCCCTTCCTGATGATCATCTCGCGGGGCGCGTCCGTTCCGACAAAGCCCGCGCCCAGCCGTGGCCGAACCACTGAAAGGGGAGTTCGCAGAAGGCCTAAAACCTCTGCGCGAGCGGGGTTGCGCGCCCTGTGGATAATAGCATAAAGGGAAGGCTTTCTGAGGTCCGAACGCGCTCCCTCGATCCACCCCAGGGGATATGCAGGGGCATGCCCTATCAGGCGTCGCAGCGGGCCAGTGAAGCCCTCATCGCGGCCGCGATCACCCGCCCCAAGTCGGCGTCGCAGGCCTCCCGCTCGACGGCCGCCACCGCCGCTTCTTCCTCGGCCGTCAGCGGGCGCTCCGGCGCTTTTCTCGAGCGTCCTTCGGGGGGCGCCCCGGGGGGATCAGCTCTGAGCGCCCGAGGTCCGTCCGCGCCACCCCCAGGATCCCAGCCGGCCGGTCGAAACACGATCTCGTCGACGGCCTCTTCTCCGAGGGCCTCGTTCAGCCTCTGCCGGATCCTCTCGGAAATCATTTGCAGGCTCTGCGCCCAAACCGAAGAGGATGTGGCCACCGTGAGCCGGCGCCCGCGTAGCTGGCGGGGGCCGCTGTTGCGCGCGGACTCCGTCCCCACAATCTGCTCCCACAGGTTAGAGATGCGCGCGGCGCGGGATTTGGAGTTCAGGTCGATCCCCCGCGCAAGGTCGCCCACGCGCTCCAGCTCTCCTCCAGCCACTCCGCCTGCCCTCCTCACTCCTCGACCATTGGTTCGCCGGGGCCGATCCGCACTACCCTCATGTTAGCGAGCTCAGCGGACGTAAAGTAATCGGTGGTCGTGGTGCTTATCAGGGTCTGCCCTCCCTCCTCGAGTGCGGAGAAAAGGGCGCGCCTGCGTTCGTGGTCAAGCTCGCTCATCACGTCGTCCAGCAGCAGCAGGGGCCACCTGCCGGCCTCCTCCCAGAGCCAGCGCCGTTCCCCAAGCAGCAGGGCGAGCAGAGCCGCGCGCTGCTCGCCCTGCGAGCCGAATTCGCGCAGGTCGCGGTCGCCAAGAAAGAGCCGCGCGTCGTCTCTATGCGGACCCAGCCGGGTGTAACCGCGGTTGCGGTCGTCCGGCCGCTCCTCGGCCAACCGTTCTCGATACTCCTCCACCGTTAGCCCCGCCGCGTTGGTGCGATACACGAGTCTGGCCTCCGCCGCCTCCGAAGGAGCCAGTAGGGCAAACCCGCGGGCAAATCGTGGAGAGAAGGCCTGTAGGGTCTCGGCGCGTAGGCGGCTGAGTTCAAGACCGCGCTCGGCGAGGACCGCCTCCCATACCGCCTGCTCCGCCACGCCCGCGCCTCGCCGCAACAGATAGTTGCGCTGACGCAAGGCCTCTTCGTACTCCGCCTGGATCTCCCGGTATCCGGGATTCGCGGCAAGAGCCAACCCATCCGCGTAGCGGCGGCGCCGGCGGGGCCCACCCTTGACCAGGAGAAGATGATCGGGCAGGAAAACCCTCACGGGCACTTCCTCTTCCCACCGGGTGTAGTCGTCCAGCGGCGCTCCGTCGCGGGTAACTCGGCGCTCTCCCGAGCGGTCGTAGCCGGTGGCAGCGGAGACTACGCGGTCGCCGTAGTCCATATCCACCTCGACCCGCAGCACCTGCTCGCCGCGGCGTATCACCTCGCGCAGGCTGCGGGTGCGCGGCGACGAGCCGCGGAGCGCGACGTGCACGGCCTCGAGTACGGACGTCTTGCCCGCGCCGTTGGGACCGACGAGTGCGTTCACTCCCGGCCCCAGCTCGAGCGAGAGCGAGGCATGATTACGGACGTTCTGTAGCCGAACCCGCCGAAGCACTGCCACGCGCCACCACTTTGACCCGTTCGTCTGCGATTTCCACGACATCACCCACGGCCAATTTTGTTCCGCGGCGGAGTTCAGTCTCCCCGTTGACGGTGACGGCCCCCTCGAGAATCAGCACCTTGGCCTCGCCGCCGGTCATGGCCAGACCGGCCGCCTTGAGAAACTGTCCCAGGGTTATGGGCAGTTTGACCTCTTGGCTCCGAGGCGCGCTAATCGTTGAGCCTGATCGGCATGATCAGGTAGAGGAAGTCATCGTCCTCGCCGGAAAGGAGAGCTGGCCGCAGAGGACTGATGAACTTCATCCGTACCTCGTCGGCTGCAACCGCCGCGATTCCGGCCTGAAGAAATTCCGGATTGAAACCGATCTCAATAACGTCGCCTTGATAGCGAACCGGGACGGCTTCGCGTGCGCGGCCGACATCCTGGGACTCTGCCGACACGGTCAGGGTGCCTTCCTCAAAGCGCAGGCGTATGGGCGCGTTTCGCTGAGCGAGTAGGCCGACGCGCCGCACCACATCCCCCAGTTCGTCGCGCCCCATGACCACCTCGTGGTCGAAAGAATCAGGCAGCAGCTGCTGATAATTGGGGAACTGCCCATCGATCAGGCGCGAACTCAGTCCGACTCCGCCGATGTCGAAGAGGATCTGATTCTCGGTAGCCACCACGCTGATGGTTTCGGCGTCCGAGCCCGCCCCTATCCGGGAGAGTTCCTGCAAAGAACGCGCTGGGACGATTGCCTCGAGCCTCTCCTCGACTCCGGTGTCGATCTCGGTTTCCTTGACGCTCAGACGGTAGCTGTCCGTCGCCACCATCTTCACCGAAGTCTTGGTCACGTGCATGAGGACGCCGGTCAATACCGGGCGGGTCTCGTCGCGGGATGCGCTCGAGCTCACGCGGTCGACCGTTTCGAGGAAGCCCTTCTTCCCAAGCGTAAACGCGCTCTCTTGCGGGAACACCGGCAACTGCGGGAAGTCCGCCGCCGGTAGTGACTGCAGCATGAATTGCGACTCGCCGGAACGTACTTCCACCTGGCTCTCACCGGGCTTCTGCTCGATCACTACCTCTTCGCGGGGTAGGTTTCTCGCGATATCCGTCGCTATGCGTGCCGGCAGAACCACCGCCCCGGGCTCTTCGACCTGAGCATCGAGTGGCGCCTTGATCGAGATCTCCATGTCCGTGGCCGCCAAATGGCAGCCCTCCGCCTTGGCTTCCAGGAACACTCCCGAAAGCACCTGGATCGAGCTCCTCGTTGACACGGCCTTGTTGACCGTGCCGAGGGCGTTGACCAGATCAGCCTTGCGCGCAACTACCTTCATAATAGTCGCTCCTTGTCTACCGGATCCCGGTTTGCCTGCGGGGGTTTTCCCAATCAATAAGAACTATTTAAAGAAAAAGATAGGTGTAGTCATAAGGGCTGTGGAAGCTGGGGAAAAGCCCCCTCACCCCGCCTACCTGAGCGAACCGGCCTCGGGACTGCGGTGTGGACCGCGAGCGAAGAACAGCAGACGCCTTCGTTACAAATGTTGCAATACCCACCGCTTGTGCACACTCTCCCCTGCTCTTTCCCGGCTTGTCCCCAGGCGCCATTACTGTGCGCTCTTGATCATCGTGGTCAGTTGTTGAATGAGGTCGTACATCTGCCGGTCTCCCTGCAGGAGCTTCGTAACCTTCTCCACCGCATGCAGGACGGTGGTGTGATCCCTGCCACCCATGCGCTCCCCGATCTTAGGCAGACTCAGGTCGGTGAGTTCCCGGGCTAGATACATGGCTACGTGCCTGGCCTGAACCACGTTGCGCGACCGTCGATCTCCTTTGATTTCGGCCTCGGAAACGTTCAGCCGGGTGGCCACGATCTTCATGATCAACTCAATGGTGATCCTAACCTGGGGAACCTCGGGAATGTCCTTGAGCACGGCGGCGGCCACATCTCGATCGATGGGGCTGTTGGAGAATGAGGCAAAGGCGACTACCCGGGTCAGGCACCCTTCCAACTCACGGATGTTGTTGGGCACGCGTGAGGCGATTACCGTGAGGACCTCGGGGTCGTCCAGCCTGATGCCTTCCATCAACACTTTCTTTCGCAGGATGGCGATGCGAGTCTCCAGGTCGGGTGGGTGGATGTCTGTGGTCAGCCCGTATTCGAACCGGGAGACAAGCCGATCTTCCAGAGTAAGGAGCGCTTTGGGATGACGATCTGAGGAGATGACTATCTGTTTGCCGGCTTCGTGCAGAGCGTTGAACGTATGGAAGAACTCCTCCTGGGTCTGCTCCTTGCGCTCGAGGAACTGGATGTCGTCGATCAGGAGGATGTCGTTCGTGCGGTAGCGCTGCTTGAAACCTTCGATGGAATCATCCCGCAGGGAGTTGATGAAGTCGTTGGTGAAAGTCTCGATGGTCACGAAGCGCACCTTGAGGTGCGGGGAGTGCAGCAGGGAATAATGGCCGATCGCCTGGAGAAGATGGGTCTTTCCCAGGCCCACGCCGCCGTAGATGAACAGCGGGTTGTACGCGGTGCCGGGCGACTCGGCCGCCGCCAGGGCGGCCGCGTGCGCAAAGCGGTTCGACGGTCCTATGACGAAACTCTCGAAGGTGTACTTATCGTTGAGCCCCGAGATCGAAGGATTTATCCGGGAGACAGAGGAAGGCGCCGCCGGCCGCGCCGAACCGTTGCCGCTCTGCTCATTGGTCTGCTGGGGACCGGCGGGTTGTCCGCCGCTGTCTGAGGAGGGCTCGCGGCGCTGCCCTGCGTCACTATCTGAGTCGTGGTCGGGGGACTCTTGCGAGTCGGATTCCGCCGCCAACTCGGGCGACACCACCAGGCGGCAGGAGACGCGATCGCCCAGCACCTCGCCGAGCGCCTCGTGGATGATCGGCTGAAAGCGCGTCTCTATCCAATCCTTGGCGAAGTCGGAGCCGACACCGACCACAAACGCGTCGTCAGAGAAACCGAGGCCCCTGGTGGACTCGAACCAAATGCGGTAGGTGCCCTCGTTCAGGCGCTCGCGAATGATAGCGAGGGCCTTGTCCCAGATTTCCCCGCTCTTATACGTATCCAAATGCAACCCTCTTAGCGGGTAGGAGTGTGTGACCTACAGGTCTTCCAGGATAGGTCAGTTGGGGGGCCCTCGGCTAGTCCTCTAGAGTAAAGTCTTCAGCTGGGACATCCCATTGGCACTAATGGTGCGCCTTCCTCGAGGATCGCTCTCCACAAGACCGCGGCTCTCGAGCGCCTCGAGTTCCCGATAAGCGGTGGATGCAGACAGGTGCATCTCTTTGGCCAAGGCGGTGGGACCCACCGGGCCCAGCTCTACCACCAACAAAAGCATCCGCAGTTGCCGATCGCCCAGAGCGGGTTCAGGAGGGCGGGCGTCTTTTTCCTGGGTGTCCTGCGGGGCGGGTCCGGGAACCCACAGCCGCACCACGGTGCCTCCGCCGAGGTTGTCCTCGATCTCCAGGCTCCCTCCCCGCTCTTCGATCAACGAACCCGCCCGGCTGAGCCCGGCGCCAACACCGCGAATGACCGTCCGGGCGTCCGGAGTTCCAGTGCTGAATCCAGGGAGGCGGGCCCTTGCTTTATCCGAGATCCCGGGCCCCTGGTCGGCCACGAGGATCAGATTGCCGAACTCCAGGATGCTCACCGTGGGGTCGTGCAGACCGGCGTGGATCAAGTTGTCTATGACTTCCTCTACGGCTTCGGGGGGAATACCGCCGCCCAGCTCTCGGGCCAGGGAATTGACCGTGTCCGCGAGAGTCGAGAGAAAGAGCCTGGCATCCGAACGCGAGACTTCGTAGAGGGAAGGCGCCTCCAGGCGATTGCCGTAGACAGCCACCAACGCCTGCATGGGCCGGTCGAGACTCTTGGCTGTGCTGTCGGGCGGCGGCATCAGTCTTTCCGCTCTCCTTGTCAAGACGAAACAGCTACGATCCGTTGCGAAATGGAACGGTATTCTATCGACCACAAGCAGGCTTTTCCACAACGGCGTTTCGTGAGAGAGGCCTAATTGTGCGCAAAATGGGCAGACCTGCCGATTGTCATTCGGCGGCTTTCCACCGGAGGTGAACGCCTATTTACAGGCAAGACTTGGAGTTATCCACAGCAATGGTCCTCTCCTGTTGAAAAGAGGAGAGAATGATGACATGGAAATGGGCTGCCCGGACGTGTCTTGGGGAAACTGGGGATATCCGCTGAGGAGTGCTGGGCGGCCTTTGTGGGTGGTACAGCATGTAGAAGCGGACGCCGGAAGCGCGGGCGGCACTCGTCGAAAGGAAAGCAGGGAGGGAGCTCGGCCTGTCCCAGGCGCACCGCCGCTTGGACGCGGCTCCTTCGGAGGGGGATACGCGGCAAGTAAGGTGAATCGACGCGGGGGCAGGGAGAGGGAAGCGGGCCGCGCGGGCCTTGTGAATCGGCCTTCTCTCCACAAGCGCTTTTGCGCGCCCTACGCTCAGGACGAGACTTATCCACAACTTCCACAGACCTACGGTTATTCGGAGGCCGGTTCAGCGCGCCCTAGCCCGCGGCTGTTCCACCGGGGTAACGGATATTTGCCCGGCCCGTCGAGTCCACCACGGTCGGGCCGCCGCCTGAGGGGTTTGACTAGTCGAGTCGGTGGAGGCTATACTGCTCTGTCCTTTGCGGTGCCGTGAGCTAACGGCGAGGCACGGGCAAGACAGGTTCCGACCGATGAGAAAGAGGCGTCGTGAAGCGGACGTACCAACCAAATAAGCGTAAGCGTAAGAAGGCGCACGGCTTTCGTAATCGGATGTCCACGCGTGCAGGCCGCGCACTCCTCAAGCGCCGGCGCGACAAAGGGCGCAAGCGCCTTTCGACCTAGTCGCGTTGGTCAGGCGCCGCAGTCGCCTCTCCCGTTCTCAGGACTTCGATCGCGTATACCGGGTGGGTCGGTCGGTTGCCAACCGATACCTGGTTCTATACTATTTCCGCCGTACTGATGCGGCACCGCCTAGCGACGGCCCGCCTTCGCGCGTCGGATTCTCGGTGTCGAAGAGACTGGGATCGGCAGTGGTGCGCAATCGCATCAAGCGCGTTTTGCGCGAAGCGTTCCGCTTGAACGAACACCGCGTACAGAGCGGCTGGGATTTTGTGCTGATCGCCCGGCAGCCTTTGGTGGAGTTGGTCGAGCGAGAAGGTCTTTCAGGGGTCGAGGGCCGCGTTCTCGAAGTTTTTCGCAAGTCCTCGCTGCTGCTGCCCGAGAGGGGCGAAGGAGCGAGTCGGGAGTAATGATCAAGGGAGCCTTCATAGCAGCCATACGCCTTTACCAGCGCCTTGTTTCTCCGGCGCTGCCCAGAAGTTGTCGCTATCACCCGACCTGCTCCCAGTATGCCGTGGATGCGGTCCGGAGCTACGGTGTGGGCCGAGGGAGCGTTCTCGCGGCCTGGCGCGTGCTTCGTTGCAACCCCTTTAGCTATGGTGGCTACGATCCCGTGGAGCGTCAGACGCTCTTCGGCCGTCTGCCTGCCAAGGCCGAGCACGCCTCGCATGACTCGGGGGTGAAGCCTTGAGCAGTTGGTTCGCCCCCTTGAGCGACATCTTTCTCACGATTCTGGAGTTCATTCACGAGAACTTTGGGTTCACCTGGGGATGGTCGATCGTTGTCCTCACCATTCTGGTGCGGCTCATCCTGCTCCCGCTGACCATCCGGCAGATGAAGAGCATGCGCTCTATGCAGGTGCTTCAGCCGCAACTCAAAGCGCTGCAGGAGAAGTACAAACACGATCGGCAACTCCTCAATCAGAAGATGATGGAGTTCTATAAGGAGAACAAGTTCAACCCCTTCGGGTCGTGCCTGCCTCTCTTGCTGCAGATGCCGGTCTTCATTGCTCTGTTCTACATGCTCCGGGGCGCTGAGGCCGAGGGCGTGTTTGTCGTTGATAACGAGTGGTTGTGGATTCGCGATTGGTCGGGGGCGACATCGGAATTCCTGGCGCGGAACATCACCGAGTTCGACCTGCCGCTCCTTTTGCTCTACGTGGGCAGCCAGTTCCTGTCTTCCAAGATCATGATGGCGAACCGCGATTCCACTCAGGCCGCCATGATTTACGCCATGCCCATCGGCATCGGGATCATCATGTTCATCGGGCGTTGGCCGGCGGGTCTCTTCATTTACTGGTTCACTTCCAATATGTGGCAGATAGGCCAGCAATTCGTTATAAACCGGACCTTACCGGCTCCAGTGGCTGCGGCAGCGGCCGTGATCGAGGCGGAGCCTGCAGGAGGCAAAGGTGGCGGACAGCAGACAAAGCGGAAAACGTCCAAAGGCAAGCGCGGCAAGAGGTAGCGGGCCGAGTATAGAGAAGGCGGTCGACCGGGCCATGGCCGGCCTGGGCTTCGCTCCCGGCGAGTTGGACGAGAACCAATACGACCTACGGGTGCTGACCGAGCCGGAGGAAGGCTTCTTGGGAGTAGGCGGCGTCGACGCGGAGGTGGAAATCATCCTCCGCGAGGACGCTCTCGAAGCCCTCAGCGGGGTATCCGCGGGCGACGAAGAAGAGACTTTGGGCGACGAGGACGATTGGCAACCGAGTGCGGGCTCGGACCGGTTGCGGGAGTACCTCGACACCATCCTGCGCCACCTGGGTATCGACGCACGGGTCACCATAGAGGAGACGGCGGACGCGCTCCGGGCGGAGATCACCGGCGAGGAGCTGGGGATACTCATTGGCCGCCGGGGCCAGACGCTGGATGCGATCGAACATCTGGCGAGCATCATCCTCTACCCCAATCCGGATGCCCGCAAGGAGCTGGAAATCGATGCCGAAGGCTACAAGGGCCGCCGCCGTGCGGGCATCGAGAGGGTGGCAGAGCGGAAGGCACAGGAAGCGGTGAAGCGGCGCCGCTCGGTCGAGCTCGAGTCCATGACTCCGGCGGAACGCAAGATAGTACACCTGACTCTTCGCGACTGGGAGGGCGTGAGCACCGAGAGCGTCGGCAGGGAGCCGAACCGCTACGTCGTCATTCATCCCTCCCGCTAGCCGCGAATTGTGGCGCCCGGGATCCGACGATCCGCTTAGGCCCCCGGGCGCCCCGACTTTCTGGCATCATTTATCCTCTGGAAGGGTTGAGCTGCCGCAGGACGGTCGCACCGCCCCCTAAGACTTATCTCGAGGAAGTTATGGCCCCCCAGACGATTCCGACATCCGAGCCTCACGCGGACCCATCCCAGAAGACGACCGCCGAAACCATTGCCGCCATCAGCACAGCGGGTGGGGCTGGCGCCATCGGCATCGTGCGGATGAGCGGCCCACAAGCGGTCCCCATCGCTAGACAGGTGTTTCGCCCGTTCAGAGGCGGGGCTGACCGGGTGGGCGCGGAAAGCCATCGTCTTCTTTACGGTCACATCGTCGGCCCTGCCAGTGGTGAAATTGTGGACGAAGTCCTCCTCGCGGTGATGCGGGCCCCCGCAACCTACACCAGGGAGGATGTGGTCGAGGTGCATTGTCACGGCGGCCCGGCCGCACAGAGGA
>Ga0209386_1000370_pt1 | contig 22935 bp, 26 predicted proteins | sample NGEPertwo_FD_184510 | JGI IMG/M metagenome (GOLD analysis project Ga0209386, IMG submission 184510) | Arctic peat soil microbial communities from the Barrow Environmental Observatory site, Barrow, Alaska, USA - NGEE Permafrost154B-two... | ecosystem: Environmental > Terrestrial > Soil > Wetlands...
GAAAGGAGTTTATCTTAAGATTTTCAAAATCGTGTCTTGACAAGCGGGGGCATTACAAAGGGAATCAATAACTTTGATTTTTGATCCAGAGCACGGCGTCATAGCAGAAGTAAAAACCTTATCAATCGCTGGTGTAAAAACAGGTTCATTGTTTTCTAAACCCTTAGATAGAATGAAGAGGGTTGGTTTAAGTGCAATTCCGCAGGAATGCCCTAAAGATAAGGAACTGTGAGAGCGACCTAGGGTATTTATATATGTGAATATAAAATTTTTAAATAGGAAAACTTTTTATAACAATAAATTTTCTGGAGGATAAGATCCTTGTAAATGGGCCAACTTTGAGTCAATGATATATAGCTATTTTATAAGAATAAATTTTTTATATATTTAAGACAGAAAGGCTCCGTCATGCTATTGCCTTTTACTAACCTATCTTGGGCATAACTCTCAATTTTGAGATGATAATTCTTATCTATTTAAAGTATGTCCTCTAAACAGAAATAACGATAGGAGAAATGATAAAAATGAATGCTACAATTGCTATTATTGTGTTTATCATTGTTTATGGATTAATACTCACGGAAAAGGTACATCGGGCTATCGCAGCCTTGCTGGGGGGGATGTTGCTCATTCTGATGGGAGTCCGTTTGAAACGGCCTGTTTTATCGTTAGTGCCTATAGAAATAGACATCCTCATCCGAGAATGTCTATTTCTATAGATCTTCTAGATCTGTTTCAGTTATTTTATTTAAAGCATTTTAAACAAGACACTGTTCTCAAGATAAATATGAATAAATAGATCTTTTTCCAAATTATGAAGTTTTGTATAGGCAAGTTTGTATGTGGTGCAAGCATCGTCTGGTGCCTCAAAATCTCTAGTTATCTTTTCTAATTGCTTGAGTATATTACCAGCCGCTTCATGCTCATCCTCTGTATCCTTTATTACCTGATGAATTTCCGATAAGACACTATCGTCCTTAGTTAGTTCAAAACTTTCAATCAGAGGAAACAGGTGCTCTTCTTCTTTGATGAGATTTTTTCTATATTTAAACCTCCTCGTATTCGTGAGTTGTACGAAGTAGTAAGTGTGTGGGCCATAGATAATGGTTCTTTTACTGCTCTTTAGGTTGTCTGCGTTAATAACAGACCTAAAGAGCCGTCTCTACCTAACTTACCTTTAAAGCGTTGCTTTTTCTGCAAATTCATGAAGTCCCTCGGTCCCAATGCGATCCAGGAGACGTCCAAGCCGTTCATGGGGTTTTGAATTTTCCTTGTAGTAAGCGATCACCGCGGCAACCACCGGCAAAACTTGTTCCTTCTGGAGATTTTCTAATAATAGAGTTCCCTGTCTGGGCTTGACCCCACCATTTCCTCCAACATAAAGATGATACCCTTTGGTGGTACCCATGAGACCTAAGTCTACAGAGGCAGAGTCGGCACATTTGTTGGGGCAACCGGATACCCCCATTTTAAATTTGGAGGGTAATTTCATTCCATGATAAAGCTTGTCGATTTCTGTGCCCAAGGCAAGCGTTTCTTGCATTCCGCGCTTACAGAACGTATTACCTGGACAAACTTTCACACTCCGTACACATAACCCGATTGCATGCCCAGGGTCCATGCCCAAGTCTTTCCAAGCCTTTGGGACATCTTCAGGAAGTAAGCCGACAATAGCAATACGCTGGGCGGAGGTAACCTTAATGGCTTGAGCGTGGTATTTTTCAGACACATCGGCAATCTTACGTAGAATTTCCGCAGTCACGACACCTGCTGGAATATGAGGGGCGATAGAATAGGTCTTCTTGTCCATTTGCAAGATGCCCCCAGCCGGTTGAGCCTTTGCTGCTGCCGCTTCAGAAAGTTCTCCTTGTTCGGCAGAATTTACTTTTTCTAACAACATATTTGGATCAATATTGTGCATCTGCGCGGCATTGGCGAGCGTTTCATTGACTGAAAACGCACACCCAAGACAATGCAACCCGAGTTCTTGCATCGCTTCAGCCGTCTTTGGGTTAGCTTCCATAATATCTTTCAATTTCATATCTAAAGTAAAGCTCATAGTCTTATCTCCTAACCATGTATGAGCGTTGGCAAGCAACGCGTACATATATGTTTTTCTTCACCTTGGTGTACATACGTTAATATTGGAGTTAGTTCACTGGTTGTTCCACAATTTTCACACTCTAGTTCCGGAACTTCTTTTTTTGCTTCTGCCATGTCTGTAAAACCTCCCTTTATGTTTATTAGTGTAGCATCATTGCCACTCCCTAAGTGTGACTTAAAACACATTTTATATGTTTATTGAGTTACGTTAGTGCTGGAGAAAGTCATATCAAACCTCAGTCTAAACGCTTCGTCTCCAAACTATACGAGAGTACGGAAACGGTGAATAGATTACAATGGAAAATTCCTCCGTAAAGCGAAAGAATTTCAAGTACAAACACCGCATTGTAAATCGTATAGACATTAGAATTTAGCCTCAATTTATGCTGGCACAGAAAATAAAAACATACAATTTTATCTAGGACTGTAGTCCTCAATATCCGAGAATGAGTAGATAATTATTAATTGTATGATTGGGCAACATAAATTAAATCCTATAGATTGAGAAGGGTATTTGATGTACTAATTTATATTAAGAAGAAATTCAACTTGTTTAAGGGCTCACCACATTGTAGAAGAGGGGATGACATAGAGATGCAGAAAACAACCACACGACGCATGCTTACCATTTTGGGAATTGGTACTATCCTAGTGGTCACTTTACTGTTCTTGGCTTATCATTTCGTGATTGGACCGAAAGGCTTAAAAACGAACTTTCCCACATTAAGCACCATAGCTCAAGGCGCGAGTAAAGAGTGTGTAGAATGCCATGAGAAAGAGAACCCTGGAATTGTACAACAATATCATGACAGCAAACATTCTGGTCGGGGAGTCCAGTGCCTTGATTGTCACAAACCAGTGGATGGTCAAGAAACTATGACTAAAGAACATTATAAAGTGGCGATGGTCGCCAAACCAACCCCGAACAACTGCGTACTGTGCCATGAAGATGCAGTGAAACAATCCGCAGAGAGTAATCATGCCGCAAGGTCTTGGTATTCTGTGGAAGGGGCGAAGAATTTCACGACGGAGGAACTCGCAAAACATCATTTACTCGGTGCTGACGGGAAACCGATCAATGCGGGTAGCGAAAATCCCATCTTTAATCTAATTGGTAAAGATGCGAGCGTTCAGTCCTGTGAGGTTTGTCACGCGATCGGTCAAAAAAATCAAGATGGAAGCTTTGGAGATTGTACCAAATGCCATCTTCGACATACGTTTGACGTGGCCCAGGCCCGCCAACCAGAAACCTGTGGACAATGCCACTTAGGTCCTGATCACCCTCAAATTGAAGTGTACACTGAGTCAGCACACGGCGCTTACTACAATGCTAATAAAGATAAGTTTAACCTGGAGGCTCCGACAGGTACCTTAACAGTTAAGGATTTCCCGGCACCCACCTGTGCCACCTGTCATATGTCGGCGTTCGGCAGCGTCACGGGATCTCATAATGTCGGAGAACGTCTGAAATGGAAACTACAACCTGAGATTGCCGTGGTCCGAGAAAATGGAGATAAGAACCGAGAAACCATGAACACCATCTGCCTAAATTGCCATACCACAGTCTTCATCAAAGAGGAGCAAACTAAAGCGGATAAGACCATTAACGTTACCAATGAGAATGTCTTAGCGGGAAGAACGCTCGTTGCTGACATCCGGAATGCAGGGTTAATAGGAGAAGTAGGGACACCAGGTATCAAGCCTCTGCCAATGTCCACCACTGTTGATTTCCTCTATTTTGAACTCTGGCACCACGAAGGTCGAAGGGCTCGCAATGGCGCCGTGATGGGCGGTCCTGACTATGTAAACTGGCACGGAATTTATGAACAGAAGAAAGCGTTGGTGGAGCTTAAGGCTAAAGCTGATGAACTGAAAGCCAAGCAATAGGAGGCGTTGGATATGTTAAATCAGCTGAAGAAAATAAATATAGCTCCCTACAAAACTTCGATCTTGCTGAGCTTCATGGCGTTAAACTTCCTCTTAACGGGCGTTGATGTCTTAATAGCTCACTCGGAAAACAACTTCTTTGGCTGGGAAGTGATTCCTCTGATTTTCTCCCCGCTCGCTGTGTTAGCAGTTCTTGCTCAGATCGTATTTAATAAAAATACGGTTGTAAAGCGAACCTTTCAAACTGTCATGTGGGTGGGGGTTGTCGTGGGTATCGTGGGAACCTTGCTTCATCTTTCGGGTAATGCCACCTCTAGCCAACAGAGCCTAAACCGTCTTCTAGTGACAGGCTCTCCCATAGGTGCCCCCATAGCCTTTGCTGGAATCGCCTGTTATGCCTTAGCAATTACCCACTATCGTGGAACAACGCGGAGTTCCAAATTGCTGTTGTTCACCGGCCTAGGTTTTCTAGGTGCCGTAATCGCCGTGTTTCTGGACCATGCTCGCCTAGGATTTGTCTCAGGCTATACGATGATTCCTTTAGTCTCGGGAACCCTGGCCACATTAACTTGTTTTTATATGGCGTATGCTCAAGCAAACCGTCATGAAACTTATATCTGTTTTTCAATTTTGGCCCTTAATCTTTTGGTTGGTCTATTGGGCTTCGGATTTCATCTCGCTGGAAATCTAGAGGGAACTCAGAGTATCGTATGGGCAAGGATGATGTATCGAAATCCCTTAATGGGTCCGTTGCTCTTTTGTAATCTTGCGGTTTTGGGGGGATTAAGTCTGCTTCCGGAACCAGTCGTTAAACTTAGAGATTAGTAAAGTAGAAGAAATAGTAGTTCTTGGTGAAATGATATTGAGATGCAGTATGTCTTAGAAGACATACTGCATTTTTCGTTGCCAGAGACTAAGGAGTCCCCAAGATTTTTAATAATGTATATAGTGTGATTTTCATCACACCATGTGGCCAGAAATTGATTTATACTAACGTTAGTGAAGTTGAGTTATAAAAAATTCAAATAAAATTTAGGGGGAAAAAACATGAGTATGTTTTGTTATCAGTGTCAGGAAACCGCCAAAGGAACCGGATGCACGATCAAGGGAGTCTGCGGGAAAACCGAAAATGTTGCTAATTTGCAAGACCTTCTGATCCACACCTTAAAAGGGATCTCGGTTTATGCAGTTCAGGCGCGTGAACGCCATCTTGTCCGTAAAGATGTGGAAAAGTTCATCATGGAAAGCCTCTTCAGCACGATTACCAATGCTAACTTTGATAAAAAAAGTTTTGTAGAACGAATTCAAGAATCTCTCAGACTTCGCGAAGATCTCAAACAAGCCGTCCTTAGAGTGGGTGGTACAATTCCGGAAAACTTACATGATGCAGCAACTTGGATGGCACCTGCCAATCAGTTCGAAGCAAAAGCAGCGCTCGTGGGCGTCTTAGCTACAGAAAACGAAGATGTCCGTTCCCTCAGAGAATTGCTCATCTATGGCTTAAAAGGAATCGCGGCTTATGCAGAGCATGCGTATACTCTGGAGTACAAAGAGGCAGGAATCTTCGCCTTTATCGAGAAAGCCTTGGCAGCAACCCTTGATGATACGCTGGAAGCTGGTGATCTCGTGGCCCTTGTCTTAGAAGCCGGCAAATACGGGGTTGATGTAATGGCCTTACTAGATAAAGCCAACACCACAACTTACGGTCACCCTGAATTGACCAAAGTAAACATTGGAGTAAAGAAAAATCCCGCCATTCTCATTAGCGGCCATGATCTGAAAGACCTCGAAGAATTACTCCTCCAAACCAAAGGTTCCGGTGTGGATGTTTATACTCACGGAGAAATGCTCCCAGCTCACTACTATCCTGCGTTCAAGAAATATGACAACTTTGTCGGTAACTACGGCAATGCTTGGCATAAACAAGACAAGGAATTTGATTCCTTCAACGGCCCCATTTTCTTGACCACCAACTGCCTCGTACCACCGAAGGATTCCTATAAAGATCGCGTCTACACCACTGGTGTCGTCGGTTTTGAAGGCGTTAAACACATCGCTGAGCGTGAAGATGGAAAGCCTAAAGATTTCTCGGCACTCATCGAACATGCCAAGAAATGTCCAGCACCAACCGAAATCGAGAAGGGCGAAATTGTTGGGGGCTTTGCTCACAATCAAGTGATGGCACTAGCTGACAAAGTTGTTGATGCTGTCAAAACTGGAGCCATTAAGCGCTTCTTCGTCATGGCTGGCTGTGACGGCCGCATGAAGGGCCGTGACTATTACACGGATTTCGCTAAGGCGCTACCTAAAGATACTGTAATCCTCACAGCAGGGTGTGCAAAATACAGGTACAATAAACTGAACCTTGGAGATATCGGTGGCATACCGAGAGTTCTCGATGCAGGACAATGCAACGACTCTTATTCCTTGGCCTTGATCGCCTTGAAACTAAAAGAAGTGTTTGGATTAGAAGATATCAATGAACTTCCCATCTCCTATAACATTGCTTGGTACGAGCAAAAAGCAGTCATTGTATTACTGGCCCTACTCCACTTAGGTGTTAAGAACATTCACTTAGGACCGACGCTGCCAGGTTTCCTGTCTCCAAATGTGGTCAAAGTTTTAGTTGATAACTTCGGCATTGCAGGTATTTCTACAGTGGAAGATGATATCAAAATGTTTATGGCTTAGAGATAATTTGAATCTACGCCTTGAGAAAGCACCCTTGGGATGTAACTATCTCAAGGGTGCTTTGATTTCTATAATAAAGGGGATTTTATATAATGAAAGGGTTTGTAAATAAAAATGCTTGCATCGGATGTGGTTTATGTGAGGTGATTTGTCCAGAAGTTTTTGAGTTAGACGAAGAGGGTAAAGTATGTACATCAGAAGATGAAATTTTGGAGCGCATAGTTGATAGTGCCTATGAAGCAGTAGAACAGTGCCCAGTGGCCGCAATAAATGTAAAGTGACCACTAGCAACTTTGAATATCCTTGAATTCCTCCAAGTCTTGGTTGACAAATCTGAGGGTCTTAGCATGCAAGGAGTGTAAATAGGATAGTGATAGACAGCAGCCCGAGGGCTGCTTTTTTATACCTGACTTTGGTTCAACAGTAATAGGGGCTGGCTCGAGTATTCTCTTGCATAGTTACACGGGAAAAGTGTAAAACTAAGATCAAAATAATACCTAAAATGTAGGAGGATTATTGTATGCAAGGGAAAATGTTTTGTTTTCAATGTGAACAAACTGCTGGTGGTAAAGGTTGTACTAACTTAGGAATCTGTGGCAAAACACCAGAAATTGCAGGAATGCAAGACTTACTGATATATCAGGTCAAAGGAATCAGTTGTTATGCCGTTAAACTTTTAGATAAAGGTGAAAAACTTGATGAGTCATGGATCTCATTTGTTGAGAATTCAATGTTTATGACCTTAACTAATGTAAACTTTGATCCTGAAGATCATATGAAGATGCTCAAAAAATCTCAAGTCATCAAAGAAGACCTTAGAAAAAAGGTTGGAGAAGAAGTTAAGACTGAAGAGGCTCTGTATAATTTAAGTGGTACTAAAGAACAAATACTCGAAGATGCTAAAAAAGCAGGCGTTATGTATGATCAGGAATTAGATGCTGATATTCGTTCTGTCAGAGAAACTATAAAGTACGGGATAAAAGGGATGGCTGCTTATGGCCATCAAGCAAGATTTATTAAATATCATAGCGATGAAGTCGATGAATTCTATTTTAGAGGTTTAGCAGCTTTAACAGATGACAGTCTAAATCTTCAGGATCTTATCAAGATATTGGTTAAAACTGGAGAGATGTGTGTTAAGGTGATGGAGGTCTTAGATACAGCTAATAACGAAAAATTCAGCGTTCCTGCACCTCAGAAGGTCAATGTAAACCGTAAGAAAGGACCCTTTATCATAGTTTCTGGTCATGATTTAAGGGACCTGGAAATGTTATTACAGCAAACTGAAGGTAAGGGCATCAATATCTATACGCATGGGGAAATGTTACCTTCCCATGGATATCCGGTGCTCAATAAATACCCTCATTTGGTGGGTAACTTTGGAGGAGCATGGCAAGATCAACAAAAAGAATTCGATGGCATACCTGGTTGTATGTTAATGACCACAAACTGCTTAATGAAACCAAGAGATTCTTATAAGGATAGAATCTTTTCAACCAATGTTGTTGGATGGGATGGCATAAAACATATATCTAATGATGGGAATGGCCATAAGGACTTCTCCGAAATCATCAATAAAGCGTTAGAATTAGGCGGCTTTGAAAAGGATGAAGAAGTTAAAGAAATCCTTGTAGGATTTGGACATAAAGCAACGTTAAGTCATGCTGAAACCATCGTGAATGCCGTCAAAGAAGGAAAGATTAGACATTTCTTCTTAATAGGTGGATGTGACGGCGCAAGAGCAGGCAGAAATTACTACACTGAATTCGCTGAGAAGGTTCCTAAGGATTGCATTATTCTTACACTCGCATGTGGAAAATACCGTTTTAATAAATTGGAGTTTGGTGAAGTAGCAGGACTTCCGAGATTACTAGATATAGGTCAATGTAACGATGCCTACTCTGCTGTTAAAATTGGCCTAGCCCTAGCTGATGCCTTTAAATGTGGCATTAATGACCTTCCCTTAGCAATGATTATAAGTTGGTATGAGCAGAAAGCAGTTGCCGATTTATTGGCATTACTTTCATTAGGCGTCAAAGGAATTTACCTCGGACCAACTTTGCCAGCTTTCTTAAGCCCTAATGTACTACAATTCCTAGTTGATACTTTTGACCTTAAACCAATTAGCACACCCGATGATGATTTAAAAGCAATATTAGGATAGGAAAGCGACAGAATTTGTAGGGGTGATGTATTATGGATAAGTATGTTTGTTTAGTATGTGATTACGAGTATGATCCAGCAACAGGAGATCCAGACGGCGGAATAGCACCAGGTACTGAGTTTGAAGATATTCCAGACGATTGGGTTTGTCCATTATGTGGAGTTGGAAAATCGGATTTTGAAAAGGTTCAATAAAAGAAGAGACTTATAAAAAAACTAGTATTGAAAGCCAGGTGAAATATCACAAAATGATTATTTTACCTGGCTTTCTTGTTATAGAATCTTCTAGTTATGTATAAATTCTGGAACAAAAACTTTAACTTTATTGTGATGTAGGTGACCTGAACGTTCAAGAAAATGGGTTAATCTTTCTTGTGGCTGTCCATTCTCGATATAGCGCTGTATTGTATCTGAGACCCATGTCACCACTTCCTCATCTGTTTGAACGTGTCCAGCTAATTTCGCAAAATGAGGGTGCCGTCCTACTCGACCACCCAATCGCAATGTCCATCCACTTTCTTTAATGGTCAGCGTCCCCGAAGGACAGACTCGTTGACAATCTCCACAGGAAAGACAACGCGAATAGTCAATGACAATCCCAATTGTCCCCCAAGTTATGGCCTTTTCTGAGCAGGAGCTGATACATTCATTGCAACCTAAACACTGGACATTAGTAACTGCGGGAATAGAATATCCCGAAATCCCGAAATCTTTGATATCAGGAGAAGAGCATCCATTGGGGCATCCCGCTAGGCAGATTTTTGGAATCTGATGATGGAGAACAGGGCTGAACTTATCCTCAATTGCTTGATATAGGTTCAGGGACGTTAGATTTGTGTTCAGTGCTTCATAAAGGTTGTGCCAATTTCGAGCCGATTTAGGACAATTTGCACGACAATGTTCAAGCTGAAAGCCTGTATGTTTCACAACTATTCCCCCATGCTATGGTAGAAGAAAGCACATTGATACTCACGTTTCACTGCCATCAAGCATTTTTCCACTTAATAATATCTTCAAGTTCAAGCATTCTTGAAGTACCTCTCTTATATTTATCAGTGTAGCACTACCCTGACATACTTAGTGTGACACAAAACACATATTATCTTAAAAATGTTGGAAATTGTTCCCACTACAATTGAAAAGCATTATGATTTACTGAAGTAAACAAAGAAGAAAAGGATCGCAGTGACTCAATATTTTAAAGAAGAAATGACTCATCAGTAGTGGAAGTGTGACCTTGTTCACAGTTTTGTTGCGGACATTGCTCTATAATGAGGTTATGGAAATTAAGAGTGGGAGTGTTCGTGTTGGAGGAAGTAAAAAAAATGGGCGAGTCAAATCAGGAAAATACAGTCAAATTGATCCAGCAGAAACGCAGTTGGATGCTTAGTTACTTATTCAAAATGAAGGGTCATAAAAGGACGACTCCCCTTGTGTCCCCGGCACCTCTAGACATCATATTGACTTGGCTGGGCGCTTTTTTAGGTATAACAGCAATAACTTTATTCGCTCACCAGTATGCCCTCCCTGTTGTGGCATCCTTTGGCGCCTCTGCGGTCCTGATTTATGGTGTTCCTGATGCACCTCTGTCCCAACCCCGTAATGTTATCTTTGGCCATACTTTTTCGGCTGTGGCGGGCGTCGCAATCTTTATGACGTTTGGGTTAACCTGGTGGTCTCCTGCCCTGGGTACCGCTCTTGCTTTGGTCGCGATGCTTCTTACTAAGACGACACATCCACCGGGGGGAGCAACCGCACTATTTGCAGTTTTGAGTAAAGCCCATCCTAGTTACATTTTGACACCGATTATGGTGGGTGCAGTTATCTTGGTGGTCGTCGGACTTTTGGTTAATAACCTATCCCCCAATAGACACTATCCAAGATATTGGTATTGAGACGTTAGACGTTTATGTTATGAGCCATGACTAGGAGGGGAAGACAATGTTTAAGACTATTTTGGTTCCAACTGATGCTTCAGAAGCGGCACAGCGTGCTTTGAAGGTAGCTGTAGAATTAGCAAAGGAGCTCGGTTCACGAATTGTTCTGCTGCACGTGGTTTTTACACCGGAGGCTATGGGCTATACTCTTTCTGACGGAGTTTCTGTAGCTCAACAAGAAATTGGGATTTACGGGGAACAGGCTTTAACCGCGGCTACAAACGGGATTGACACAGGGAATGTACCCATTGAAAAGAAGCAAATACCAGGACATCCCGGTTTAGCCATTATCGAGGAGATTAAAAGTTGTAATATAGACCTCGTTGTGATGGGGAACCGAGGTTATGGACCGATTGCTGGAGCCCTACTGGGGAGTGTTAGCCAAAGAGTCTTAACCCAAGCGGGTTGTCCAGTCATGATTATTAAATGAGTAAAAGAAAATTTAGAGTTTCCTTGGCATTAATTGCGTTGAAACTGAAAGAAGTGTTTGGACTATACGCCTTTTTTATATAATCCTTCACAGACAAGGCTGGAAGTAAATATACTTCCAGCCTTGTCTTGTCTTATTTAAGGATATATTCCTAACATAGCCCTAATTTACCGTGTACGAAGATTTTGAGAAATCTCTCCTAATAAGGCATAGGATTGCTCAATACTCGCTGTTCCGTTGCGATTAACAAGGCAACAACGAGAGGGAGCTAACCAGGAACGATCATATATTAGAGCGTCATCAATCCCATGTTTATTAAGGAATTTCCATAATTCGAGCAGACGATCTGTCAGCGTTTTGGCAGTTTCCAGGTTCAATTCGTCAGTCAAGGTGGGTGTAATTCCCCAAGATATTATTTTTCCCGCCCGCAGAAATTCCTTAACTTCATCAATATAATGAACGAAAATATGACCATAAGTGAAGGCATCGACGGAGATAATATCAATGCCGGAATTTAAAAGAAATGCCCAATCAGGATTGCCACATAAATGAACTCCCTTAGGGCCTGGCAGTTTAGAGAGAAAAGCACTGTATTCAACTTGTGCCAATTCAGAAGTATAGGCACTAAAAGAATTAAAGATCATCTCTAAGCCAGGTTCATCCAGCCAAACAAAAGGATTAGGATGAACTCGCTTCAAGGCTTCATATTGCCAAGATATCTTATGGACGAGAAAGTCATAAAGAGTTTCGCGGACAAAATCATTATATATAATTGGCTTTTTTTCTTCATCCGTTATTTTAAGCCCAAAACTAATGGGACCAATAGTCTGTCCGTGAATCATTGGATAAGAAGATAGATCCTGCGCTAAAAAAGAAGTGAAAGCTGCAGAAGATTCTTCAGATAACGCAAAGTGGTCTGGATTACTACTAGCTTCGAGATATTCATCAAACTCTTGAGCAAAACGTTCGTGAGTGAACCGGAGAACCGCTTTTTCTTCATCAATAATTATGCCGGGAAAGTGTTCGGAAAATTGAGCATACATATCTTCTCGAAATCGAAAATGAGGTAATTGAGGCCAAAAGGGAATATCTAAACTGAGCGCTAATTTCTGAGCCTCTGGTAGACTTTTATGCGGTAAAATGCCCATGGCCGTGGTTAAAGCTTTTCCTGGTAACATACTTGTAAACCTTCTTTCTCCTTCTGAAAGGGTATTCTCATTTCTTATTTTCAATTATAACAATACTATAACTTACTCGCCGTGACACCAATCACATAACTATCAACTTATAATATGCTTATTGAGAGAGAGGTACTGAAACTAAGGAGTAGTTCCCAAGTTAATTAAATACATATAAGTGTGATTTGCATCACATCAAATTACCCCTAATTGATTTATACTAACCTTAGTCAAGTTGAGTAATAGAAAATTTAAATAAAAATTTAGGGGGAAACATACATGGGCATGTTTTGTTATCAATGTCAGGAGACCGCCAAAGGAACTGGTTGTACAATTAAAGGGGTTTGCGGAAAATCTGAAAATGTTGCCAAGCTGCAAGACCTACTGATTTACACTTTAAAAGGGATCTCAGTTTTCGCGGTTCAAGCACGTGAACTAGGTATAGTGCGTCCAGAAGTTGATAAATTTATCATGGAAAGCCTTTTTAGTACGATTACCAATGCTAACTTCGATAGAAGCCGTTTTATAGAACGAATCCAAGAAGGTATCACCCTCCGCGGAGAACTCAAGCAAGCCATCATTAAGGGAGGCGGTACGATTGCGACGAACTTAAATGATGCAGCAACTTGGACAGCATCCGCAGAGGAGTTCGAAGCAAAAGCTGCGCTCGTTGGCGTCCTGGCTACAGAAAATGAAGACGTTCGCTCACTTCGAGAATTGCTCACTTATGGTTTAAAAGGCATTGCCGCTTATGCAGAGCATGCGTATACTCTTGAATACAAAGAGGCAGGTATCTTCGCCTTCATCGAGAAAGCCTTGGCAGCCACACTCGATGACACACTTGCTGCCGGTGACCTAGTAGCCCTCGTTTTAGAAGCAGGAAAATATGGCGTTGATGTCATGGCCTTACTCGATAAAGCCAACACAACATCCTATGGTAACCCGGAAATCACCAAAGTGAATATTGGGGTCAGAAACAACCCAGCCATTCTCATCAGCGGTCATGATCTGAAAGACCTCGAAGAATTACTGATCCAAACAAAAGGGTCCGGTGTGGATGTTTATACACACGGTGAAATGCTTCCAGCTCATTACTATCCAGCCTTTAAGAAATATGACAACTTTATAGGCAACTACGGAAATGCATGGCATAAACAAACCAAAGAATTTGATTCCTTCAATGGCCCGATTTTCTTAACCACTAACTGTCTCGTTCCACCAAAGGATTCTTACAAAGATCGTGTTTACACAACCGGAGTTGTTGGCTTTGAAGGCGTTAAGCACATCGCTGAACGCGCAGACGGAAAGCCGAAAGATTTCTCCGCACTCATCGCTCATGCTAAGACTTGCGCAGCACCGACGGAAATCGAAACCGGTGAAATTGTCGGGGGATTCGCTCACAATCAAGTCATGGCTCTTGCTGATAAAGTCGTCGATGCAGTGAAAACCGGAGCGATTAAACGTTTCTTCGTCATGGCTGGCTGTGACGGACGCATGAAGAGTCGTGATTATTACGCAGATTTCGCAAAAGCACTACCAAAAGACACTGTCATTCTGACGGCTGGTTGTGCAAAGTATCAGTATAACAAACTGGACCTTGGAGATATCGGCGGTATTCCGAGAGTTCTCGATGCAGGACAATGCAATGACTCGTATTCTTTGGCACTGATCGCCTTAAAGTTGAAAGAAGTGTTTGGCCTGGAGGACATTAATCAACTTCCAATCTCCTACAACATTGCTTGGTACGAGCAAAAAGCGGTGATTGTTTTATTGGCTTTACTACACTTAGGGGTTAAAAATATTCATTTAGGACCGACGCTCCCAGGTTTCTTGTCTCCAAATGTGGTCAAAGTTTTAGTTGATAACTTTGGTATTGCGGGCATTTCAAACGTTGAAGACGATATCAAAATGTTCATGGCATAGAAATAACTTGAATTGACGTTCGAGAAAACACCCTTGGGATGTAACTATCTCAAGGGTGTTTTGATTCGTATTTGATGTTGAGCATTTGCGTCAATGGATACATAAGCGTGAAAACTAACCCTTCCATCCGATGTTCAACACCTATTTATCCCTCTGATTAACCTTAATAAGTCAGTAAAAAGCGATGATTCACAGTCGCTATTTACTTCCTTTAGTATGTTTGTCTAACGCCTTCAAAGATAAAAACGCAACTAAGTGTGATTTTAATCACACCCTCAAAAACTACGGCATGATAGAATGAATCACTCAATATTAGGCACATAAACAGAAATCACACATCATATAACATTCAAACCGCATGTTTTAGGGACACGCAAATTATGGAGGAAGAGGAGATCATACATAAATGCCGAAAACAACACGAAGCATGATCGCTACTTTGGGAATTGGTACTGTCCTAATCATTAGCTTATTATTTTTGACGTATCATTTCGTTCTTGGACCCAATGGGATAAAAACTAGTGTACCCACGTTAAGCACCTTAGCTCAAGGTGAAAGTAAAGCCTGCGTAGAGTGTCATGAGAATGAGAACCCTGGAATTGTACAACAATTTCATGACAGCAAACATTCAGGTCGGGGAGTCCAGTGTCTTGATTGTCACAAACCAGTTGCCGGTCAAGAAACCATGACCAAAGAACATTATAAGGTGGCTATGGTCGCCAAGCCAACCCCCAATAACTGTACATTGTGCCACGCGACAGAAGTGGAAGAATTTGGGGAAAGCGCTCATGCTGCAAAGTCCTGGTATGCTGTGGAAGGCTCGAAGAATTTCACAACCGAGGAACTGGCCAAAAATCATTTACTCGATGCGAATGGGAAGCCAGTCGGTGGAGGTAATCCAAATCCCGTTTTAAATCTCATCGGTCAAGACGCCAGCGCTCAGTCTTGTGAGGTTTGTCATGGGGTCGGCGAGAAAAATGAAGATGGTAGTTTTGGAGATTGTACTAAGTGTCATCTTCGCCACACCTTTGATGTGGCCCAAGCCCGCCAACCAGAAACCTGTGGTCAATGCCACTTAGGTCCTGATCATCCTCACATTGAAATCTACAATGAATCCGCGCACGGCACTTACTACCAGGCAAATAAAGATAAATTCAATATGGAGGCCCCTCCAGGCACGTTGACGGTTAAGGATTTTCCAGTGCCTACTTGTGCTACTTGTCATATGTCTCAATTTGGTAGCGTTAAGGGAACCCATAATGTAGGAGAACGCCTCAAATGGAGCCTACAACCTCCCATTGCCAAGGTTCGAGAAAATGGAGATAAGAACCGCGAAACCCTGAATTTAATTTGCGTAAATTGCCATACTCCAACCTTCATTAAAGATGAGCAGGATAAAGCGGAGAAAACCATCAACCTTACCAATCAAAATGTAACGAAGGGAAAAGCAATCGTTGATGACTTGCGCAATACAGGGCTGCTAGGAACGAAGCCTCTGTCCGACCCACTTGACTTCATCTATTTTGAACTTTGGCACCATGAAGGTAGAAGAGCTCGCTATGGGGCTGTGATGGGCGGTGCTGATTATGTAAACTGGCACGGAATTTACGAGCAGCAAAAGGCGCTGGTAGAGCTTCAGTCTAAAGCCGATGAACTGAAAGCCAAGCAGTAGGAGGATATGGAAATGATGAATCGGCTAAAGAGACTAAACCTAGCTCCCTATAAAACTCCGATCTTGCTAGGCTTCATGGCCATAAACTTTCTCTTAACTGGCGTTGATGTCCTCATTGCTCACTCGGAGAACAACTTCTTTCGTTGGGAAATTATTCCCTTGATTTTCACACCTCTCGCTGTGTTAGCCATATTTGCTCAGCTTGTCTCTAGAAACAATGCAGTGGTGAAGCAAATGTTTCAAATCGTCATGTGGGTGGGGGTTATCGTAGGTATCCTGGGAACCTTGTTTCATCTTGCGGGGAATGCTACCTCTAGCTATGAGAGTCTTAATCGCCTCCTGGTTACAGGTTCTCCCATTGCCGCCCCAATTGCTTTTGCAGGAATCTCCTGTTTCGCCTTAACTAGCGCCCACTATGTTGGGACAAGACGGCGTTCCAAACTGCTAGTGCTGGTGGGTCTAGGATTCCTAGGTGCGGTGATCGCGGCATTTTTAGATCATGCTCGGCTCGGCTTTGTACCAGGCTATACACTGATCCCTATAGTTTCTGGAACACTGGCCACTTTAGCCTGTTTTCATATGGCCTATGGTGAAGCAAACCCTAATGAGACTAATATTCTCTTTTCAATTTTAGTCCTCAATCTCGTAGTCGGTGTCCTAGGATTCGGATTTCATCTCTACGGAAATTTAGCGGGGACTCAAAGTATCGTCTGGGCAAGAATGATGTATCGAAATCCCTTATTGGGTCCGCTCCTTTTCTGTAATCTCGCCCTCCTGGGTGGATTAAGCCTGCTGCCGGAACCGGACGTTGAGCTTGGAGCTTAGCAAAAGACAAACGCACTCGATTTTTCGAGTGCGTTTTAAATTAATCTGAAATTTATTTACATGCGCATTGACATTCTTACTTCCTTTGCACTCCTCTAAAAGATTGTTGGATAATTTCATTGCGATAAGGAACGATTAGCTCTAATGGGTGTGTCTTATCCTCCCTTAGAGTAACTCTCAGATGCGACAATCTCATGAATTACTTGTGAATTTCTGATGAAGAAGGGACCCTGATTGGTAATTCAAGGTCCCTTCTTCATGACTTGCCTTATGAACTTAAGGTCTTGTAGACTCACTTAGCTATAACTTAAGTGACATTAGGGTGCGTGCTACCCTTATAAACGATAGTCGTTAGCATACCTCCAATGTCTTTTGTAAAATTGTTTGTCATATGATGAGGGATATGGCAATGGAAAGGCCAAACTCCTTGGTTATTTGCAATGAATTCTACGTCCCACGTTTCACCTGAGGAAACGAGAATGGTGTTTTTTACAATTCTCCTATCCAACCGAATTATATTGCCATCCGAGGCACTCACCGCAAATTGGTGACCATGAAGATGAATGGGGTGCGGTTGATCGGATGAATTTGCCAATCGCACACGCACATGATCACCCCAAGACACTTCTAGAGGTTTGGTGTAAGGAAAGCAACGCCCGTTCATGGTGAAGAAATTGAACTCCATTGACAAAGGGTCTATGTCATAAACACCAGGTGCAATCTTTCCTTTCGGTAGGCCTTTGACTTTAAATTCCTGTAGTAAGATAAAATGGTCTCGGAATAGTCTATGATCTTAGAGTTGTAAGCTGCAGATTTCTGATAAGGAAGTGGAAAAAGAGCGGCATTAACTAAAACTTAATGGGTGATCCTAAACAACGCAAAAGGAGGGTGATGGATAATGCACAAAGGAGGAAAAATAATTGCGTCGCTTGTTGTCTTTGTTGTTTTACTGAGCTTACCATTTTTCTATAATATAGGAAAATCAAACGAGGGACCTGTAATAAATCTGGATACTCCCGCTATCCAGCAATTAGCGGTTAAAGAGTGTGTCGAGCCTGCGGAATGGATGAAGGCCAATCATATGAAACTGCTAAACCAATGGAGAAATGAAGCCGTGCGCAAGGGTAAAATAGTCTATATTAATAGTCAAGGAAAGTCATTCGATAATAATCTTCAAACGTGCTTAAACTGTCACTTTGATCCGGCCGCAAAAACGTCTGAGCAATTCTGTGTTTCATGCCATACTCATACAGCCGTAAATCCGACCTGTTGGAGTTGCCATATGTTGAAAAATACTATGAAATGAGTCAATTAGACCGACTTATGGAAGTGGGCCTAATTGAAGAACTAGGGATCCTGAATATCAATCAGGGTCCTTTCTTCATGAGAAATTCACAACTTTTTCATGAGATAATCGTATCCAAGAGTTACACTAAGGCCATGGAGATCAGGAAAGCAACGAAGCAAAACATTAGATTGCTAAATTTAATTAGGGGGAATATACCATGAAAAAATTAAGTAAAAAAATTACGGCAATCATAGGAACCGCAACATTGGCAGTCGGGCTTATTGCTTTACCAGTTTTAGCTGGAACGGCCCAGCAACAAGGTAACGGAATCGTCGGCCAAATGCAAGGATTTATGCAGCAAACATTTTCACCAGGGCAACAGCAAACGTTGATGAATTCGCCAGCCATGCAAAATCTTCATAATTCAGCAGGGATGCAGAATGCCATGCAAACAGGGGATGTTAAGGCGATGCAAGATCTCATGAATTCAGACCCGAATGTTAAGGCCCAATTGGGGCAAGATAACTTGGATAGAATGAACCAATTCATGAATGATTCTGGAGAAAACACGATGACTAACGGAGGGCATGCGACTGGTTCTCAAGGCACTACTTCTATGATGAATTGAAATGGGCGTCTGCAATAGGCGAGAAATGATGGGATCGGATAACGCAGCTCAATTACTAATGAAAGGGGGAACTGCAAATGATGTTTGGTTTAATTATCGTAGTCATTGTAGCGTTTTATATGTTTAATTCATCCAATGCTGGAGGGTCATGTTGCATGAACCATGAATCCCAGGCGCATACTCCCATGGATATCTTAAATGATCGATATGCCCAGGGCGAGATTAACCGAGAGGATTACCTTGAACGAAAACAGGGATTGTCTGGACAAAAGCAAACAATATCTATTAAAAAGAAATAATCTTGCGCTTGAATAGATTTGGTAGAGGGTAACCCCGTCAAGGTCGTTTTTATGGCAGCGAAAATGGGTAAATTATTTGAAGGAGGAATTTATATGATGGGTGGATACGGATATGGTGGTTACGGTGGCATGGGAGGCGGATATGGCTGGATGGGTATGATAATGCCAATGATCTTCGTAATCGGGATTATTTTACTAGGTTTTTATCTGTTTCGTCGTAACGCTTCCCAAGTTCATACAAACGGGCTTGGCATGCAAAGTAGTGGATTAGACATTTTACGTGAACGTTATGCGCGTGGTGAGATCGATTCAGCGGAATATAAAAGCCGAAAACAGGATTTAGAAAGTAAGTAGATAAGTATAAGGTGTTTGGAAAAGAAGATACAACAATGAGGTTCAAGAGGCGATAGAAGATGGATTTGAATTACTCATTGCTTTTCCGGAAGTTGATAAGGTATATATAAGCAACAAGTTATTTCCTGTTTTCGCAAGTAGATTACCAGATCCAAAGAGAAAAGGTATTGATGCCATTCTTGAAAAATATGGTTTAACAAAGTACGATGCCTATACGCTTCTCAAGAGAAGTGGGGCTAGGTATAATGCCCCCAGGGGGTTGGACACGGGACTGAAAAAATAAGATAATAAAGGTATGAGTAAGAAAAGAAAAACCTATAGCCCAGCAGAAAAAGCTAAGATCGTTTTAGAGGTTCTCAGAGAGGAAAGTACTCTCAATGAAATAGCCACAAACTATGGAGTCAGTCCACAGCTTATTAGCCGATGGAAAGTAGAGTTCATTGAACATATGCCCGCTGTGTTTGATAAGAAGAACACAGAAGTCGAGCAGTTGAAGAAGGAACATTCTTCTGAGAAGGAAGATCTGATCAATCAGATCGGTCAGCTGACAGTTGATGTAAACTGGCTCAAAAAAAAACAAGAGCAAGTCTTAGAAATACGGAAAAGAAGGAGCTAATAGAGGTCAATCATATGATCACGATCAAGCACCAGTGTGAACTTCTGGGGCTACCTCGTTCAACGGCCTATTACAAGAGTCATTGTGTAACGGAACCGAGTCAGAAAGAAATTGATATTAAGAATGCCATAGACAAGATCCACTTTGCCGAGTGTTCTTACGGCTACCGAAGACTCCAGGTTGAGCTGGAAAAGCAGCATTTTTATGGTGTCGGTAAACGACGATTGCGGCGTTATATGGAGGAAATGGGGATAGTAGCCTTCTATCCAGCCCCAAACCTAAGCAAACGTGACCTACAGGATCGGACATACCCCTATTTACTTCGGAATGTCGCAATTACGCATGTTAACCAGGTTTGGGGGATTGATATAACATTCTGTGGGACACCCAGTGGATTTATATATCTCGTGGCCATAATTGATTGGCATACTAGGCTAATAGTTGGATGGTCAATGAGTAACACTATGCAGTCTGACTTCGTCATACGAGCTATTGAAGAGGCAATCAAGGCCCACGGGACGCCTGAGATCATGAACAGCGATCAGGGGAGCCAATTCACTTCAAAGGCATATATTAACTGCATTAAGAGCAAAGAAACTATTAGAATCAGTATGAACGGAAAAGGTCGATGTAGAGATAATGCTAGGATCGAGCGTTTCTTTCGCAACTACAAATGGGAGCGTTTGTATCCGGAAGCTCCTCAGACTGTCTTCGAGTTGAAGCAAATGACCAAGAAGTATATGAAGCATTATAACTGGAACCGGCCACACCAATCACTGGAGTATTCTACGCCTGCCAGCATCTATTATGCTCAGGACGAGACACAAGGTGAAGCAGTATAACAACAGCCCTTGTGGTTTCCTCTGTGAACCCAAAGAAGAAAAAGAAGGTTGAAATGCGCTAGTTAAGTGAATAAAACAAGGCCGCTTGTGAAGAAAGGAGTTTATCTTAAGTTTTTCAAACTCGTGTCTTGACAAGCGGGGGCATTACAAGGCTACCTATTGATAATCTTGAGTTTATTGACCCGAAGAGGTGATTGTATTGGAAAGGGAAACTTCAAGAGCGGCAAAAAATGATCGGGTAATTTCTGGTGTAAGTGCATCAATGGCTTTCGAAGGATTAGAGCCAAGTACTCTGGCGAAGACAATTGGGAAACTATACCTCGAAGATAAAATTAGTAGTGCGGAGGCTATCGCGGGTATAAAAGCTAGTCACGCTTCTGAATTTGGAGGCTAAAATGAAAAGTGGCAGTGCTTACTCTTGTGTTTTACAGTAAGGACATTACACATATTTCAAATATATAAGCAATATAATTCTGATGTAAAGTAAGACCTATCTTACAGAGGACGAACAGTCCTATCTTGATGAGATTTACCAGATCGTTTCAATTAAACGGGCTGGTGAAAGGAGTGTTTATAATGGCACAAACAAGTATCAATATCCGCATGGACGAAGAGTTAAAAAAACAAGCAGAGTATCTTTTTTCCGAATTTGGTATGAATATGACAACGGCCTTTACAATTTTTGCAAAAGCGGTTGTAAGAGAGAGAGAAGAATACCTTTTGAGATTTCGGCGGACACAGATGATTTCTATAACCAATACAACCAAGACCGCATTAAAAAGGCTATGGCTGATATTAAAGCAGGTAAAGGAGTTGCTCACGAGTTGATACAGGAGAGTGATGATGAATAAGATATGGCACGATGAAGCATGGGGAAATTATCTTTATTGGCAGACACAAACCTGCTCATTTATTACTAAGCTCTCTGAAAGCACGGCGAATTCACGAAGACATAACTTATAAATTATGTCTTCGTGAATTCGCCGTGTCTCTGAAAGCCTTATCATATCTTGTAATTAAGTTATCTGCCAGGGCATTTTTATCAATAATTCTTCCCGAACGACTATGACGAACAACCCCATTTACCCTAGAAGAAGATTTTATTATCGAGCAGGAAGTACTATTTGAACTTAAGCTGCGTTTTTTAATATTACGGGATATTTCCATGAGTAAAATCCCTCCTTTGGTAAGTTTAATATATTCTATTATAACATTGGGGATAATTAAGCGTCCATTTTAAGAAGGTGACTTAAGTAAGCCGCAAAAGGATAGATATCATGGTGCCTATTGCGTGTGTGTAACATATAGGTATGTGTGTAAACGAAAACGGAGCTGAGAAATGTTATCCTTGCTCCGTTTTTGCTACTTCCAATCTCTTTGAAAATGCTCCTTCAATGACAAGAGCTGCTTGACGATCCATATCTGGTAGGACGTGCTGATAAATTTCTCTGGTAATTTGAACTTGACTATGTCCCAATCTTTGAGAAGCCACCTTGTCTGGAACTCCATACTTCATCATGATGATAGCGTTAAAATGTCTTGAATCATGAAAACGCATAGGGGGCAGGTTGTAGGTTGTCAGGAGTTTACTAAAATGCTTACTGTAGGAGTCAGGTCGGAATTCGCTGAAAATCAATTCTGGAACTATTTTCAGAGAGCTTAAGTAATCGGTGATCGTAGTGGTAACGAACTTGGGCACGGAAATTGTCCTTGAACTTGTTTCACTCTTTGGCTTTTTGATGATCCATTTTTTATTAAATTTAACCTTGCTTTGAAAAATTGTCAGCTTGAAGTTTATAGGGTCAATATCTATAAATCTTAATCCAAATATCTCGCCTCTTCGCAGACCACAGATCCCGGCCAGTAAGATTAAGACACCATCGAGCGTTCCTTTTGTTTCTTCCACCAAAGTGTCAAAACTTTTCTCGCTGCAAATGGCTGGTTTGTACTTCTGTTTCTTGGGCTTTTTAACCCCTTGGCACGGGTTATACTTTACGATTCGATTTGTGATGGCATCCTCATAGGCTCTATTGAGGAAGGAGTGCAATTTTCCTACGGTGTTTTTGGACAATCCCTTTTTGACCTTGCCGTTTTTACGT
>Ga0209386_1000371_pt1 | contig 22919 bp, 21 predicted proteins | sample NGEPertwo_FD_184510 | JGI IMG/M metagenome (GOLD analysis project Ga0209386, IMG submission 184510) | Arctic peat soil microbial communities from the Barrow Environmental Observatory site, Barrow, Alaska, USA - NGEE Permafrost154B-two... | ecosystem: Environmental > Terrestrial > Soil > Wetlands...
CGAAACTAGCTTTACTTGATGCTGAATTTCACTTGAAGATCGTGGAGTCGGCGGGTAATCGGGTCCTGATGAGACTGATGATTAACCTATTAGATTTACTCGGAGAAAATAGAGCCAGAGCATTAATGGTTCCAGGGCGACAACGTTTATCAGTGCTAGAACATGAAACAATTTATGAAGCAATAGAACAAAGAGATCCAGAATTAGCACACCGAAGAATGCTGAATCACTTAACGAATGTTAAAGAAGCCATTGAATCTGCGGTCCACGCTCCAGCTCCTGAGGACTGGGAGTAGACTGGAAGCTATAAGATTTACTTGTTGAAATCGACAAGGTTTATTTCATACAGAGAGGCTGAAATGCTCACTGTATGAGTAGGGGGGTTAAGATTTAATATTAATTATTAAACCTTAACCTCTTTTTAATTATCTGTCATGTAGACTAGCTAACACAACAATGAAATGGCATACTGATACCAGGTGATGGCGAACAAAAGAAGAGGTTGGAGAACGTTAAAGTGCTCTAACCTTTTCTTTGTGTTTTTATAAGATGAAGATCTGGATTATGTTAAGGGAGAGACTAGAGATCGCACAGACAGACCCGTGGACAGGCGTTAGACTCGTCGGTCATTAGGTTTCAAATATTGAAATGAATAATATAATAAATGAGAAAATTCTTAAATATTTTTTTATTTAAAAGGTATTCATAGATAAAAAGAGAATGTAATATATTAGATATTAGATATTAGGTATTAGGTATTAGGTATTACATTATTAAGTATAAAGGAGTGTAATCATTCTGTGACAAAATTTCAAAGAATAAGTATTCCAGAAAACTTAACTGAGATAGCATATCAAGAAATAAAAGAACGAATATTAAACTTTGATTTAAAGCCGGGTTATAAAATAACACAGGAAGAGTTATCTTCAGTTCTTGGGATAAGTACTACTCCGATAAGAGAGGCGATTAAGAGATTAGAGGTAGAGGGACTAATTCAAATAATTCCTCGGGTAGGGGCATATGTATCTAAGTTTTCCGAGAAAGATGTCGTTGATACATATAATCTACGAGAAATGCTTGAAGGATTTGCGGGAAAACTGTCTTGCTCGTTATTAAAGGAGGAGGATTTTGAACACTTACAAATATTAGTAACAAAAGCACGAGAAGCGGCAAGAGCGAAGGCCATTATACCTTACTCAGCAAATGCTTCGGATTTTCACTTATATATCGTAGAAAAGTGTGGAAATGAGAGGCTCATTACTTTTTACAAAAATATTTACAGTCTTATTAAAATTATAAGATATCAAAATCTGCAACTTCCCAATGATATTGATGTTGATTTTAAAGAACACATTAATATTATTAATGTTCTCCAAAACGAAAATCCAGAGAAAGTAGAATATTTTTTGCGTGAACACGTTAGAGGAGTAAAAGAAAGAATTCTAAAGCTGATAGAAATCAATCAAGAGACTGATTTTAGTATAAGGAATTAAGGGGGTGATTAGGATAAGCCATGTTTAAAGGTATAGTGAAGGAGTTGATGTGAAAGAATGGCTTTTCAAAACTGATCACATGAAAGGTGAATATCATTCAAACTAACGAAAATTAACACATTTAAGTAAAATTTAGGAGTGATAAGATGTTTAAAAAAAGTATTGTTTTTTTATTAACAGCTATGTTGATATTGACTATATCACTTACAGGATGTAGTCAAAAAACTAATACGCAAACTGTTGACCAACCTAAGAAGATAGATTACCCAACAAAACCAATTAAATTTATTGTTCCCTGGGCTCCAGGCGGAAGTTCTGATGCTACGGCAAGGACGCTAGCGGGAATCGCAGAAAAATACTTAGGACAACCTATGATTATTGTCAATCGTGCGGGTGCCAACGGAGCTGTGGCAACTGCTGAGGCAAAGTCTTGGAATGCTGACGGCTATCAGATTCTGTTTAATGCGGTAGGTCCCATGACATCAGTACCTTATTTACAAGACGTTCCATATACAATTGATGACTTTAAGGGGGTCATCGGACTGTCCTATGAACCTATTTTGCTGGCGGTGAATTCAAATTCACCCTATAAAACGTTTGATGATATGAAAAAGGCGGGAGTAGCGATTAAGTACGGTTCGTCAGGTACTGGTTCGTTGACACAAATAGCCGAAGCTGCATTATTTGATAAAGCTGGGATTAAGGCGAGTAGTGTGCCTTTTGCTGGTGCAGGCCCGGCTGTAACCGCACTTTTAGGTGGCCATATTGACTGTACAACTGGACATCCGGGAGAATTTGAACAACATATTAAAAGTGGCGCATTGAGATATATTGGAGTATTTTCTCCTGAGCGGTATGACCTTACGGCTAATGTACCAACGTTTAAAGAACAAGGTCAAGACTTAGACTTCAGTGTTTGGAAATATGTTTTAGTACCCAAAGGAACTGATCCACAAATTGTTCAAATACTTCATGATGCATTTGAAAAAATGATGAAAGATCCACAATTTATAAAGTATGCAGAAACTGCAAAACTGAAAATGGATCCGATTTCTGGAGATCAAGTCATTACAAAATTAAAAGCGGAAGCGATAACAATCGGTGAAACAATCAAAAAACTTGACTTATAAGCAAAATAAACGATACTAGGAACGATTCCACCGACTATTTAACATACTTATGGTGGAATCATTCCCATTAATTATTGAATTTAGAGGAGATGTAACAATGAGTATCCATGACAAATTATTTGGAGTAATTCCTGCGCTAGCTACCCCTTTGACCTATGAAGGAACTATAGATGTACTAAATTTCAAGAAGTTAATCAGAAACGTTCTAACTGCTGGCTGTAACGGGATTATGATTTTAGGCAGTGCTGGAGAAGGAATAGTTCTGGATTCAAAGAACTATTCCCTTGCCGTAGAAACAGCAGTAACTGAAGTGAATGGCAAATATCCTGTCATTGTAGGCGCAGGTGATGTGTCAACTGAAGGCGTCTATAAAAAGTCTGATCTAGCGTTTGATTTAGGCGCAGATGCAATTTTAGTTGTTCCACAATGTTATTTTCCTATTCCTCAAATAGGGGTTGAAAATTTCTACAGAAGACTCGCAGATAGAAGCAAATTACCTGTAATGATCTATAACATTCCCGCACTGACGAAAATTGAAGTAGGGTTAGAGACCGTTATGAATTTAAGTACAGAAGAGAACATTGTGGGAATGAAAGATAGCAGTGGTGATTTTGCATATTTCCAGCGGGTTTTAGCATATGCACAATCGTCGACCTTTAAGGTATTTCAAGGCAGGGCACCATTCTTCTTAGCAAGTGTGCTTATGGGAGCAGATGGTACCCAGGGACCCATTCCAAATATTGCTCCACAATTAGAATTGGGCATTCATAGTGCTGTTAAAGAAGGAAACCTAGCTTTAGCAAAGCAATGTCAAAATAAAATCAGTGAAATAGCGAAGATGTTTGGGTATTCCGGATATCCGGTGAGTATGAACTTAAAGGGTATTATGGCTGCCCAAGGTATCTGTGAAAAATATACGGCAGACCCTATTCCAGTTTTAGAGGATGAGATAATTGAGCAATTTGGTGATAAATTCCGGCAAATCATGCTTAACTCATAAGATAGTCATTGTTGAGAGGAAGGATTATTATGAGCTTGCTTTTAATAAATAGACTTAGCGGGTTCCTATTTTTATTACTTGGTGTATTTGTGTGGATTGTAACCCCATCTCAAATAGCAGATGCTGGCTTGTCATATATGGGGCCGAGGTTTTTCCCTCAGTTTCTTTCGATTTTCTTAATGATATTAAGCATAGTTTTAATAGCTGGAAGTTTCAGCAAAAAGCAGAAAAGTCAAGGAGAAGACCAAGAACTACAAAAAGAATTCACCATATCATCCGAGATTAAGGTTATATTAAGTTTTCTATTAATCATTATTTACACCTACATTATGGAACCTATAGGGTTCGTGTTGTCAACCATTGTTATTATGGGGTTACTTATGTTCTTGCTGAACGTAAGAAAATGGTACTATTATGTTATATTTATAGCAGTAACTTTAGTCATTTACTATGCCTTTGTACACTTATTATATGTAGAATTGCCATAGAAAGGCGAGGTGGTCCAGTTGCTAGAAAACATTCTGTTAGGTTTAGTGGGCACATTTACATGGAACAATATCCTATTTATTAATGTAGGAATGGCCTTAGGGATTATATTCGGAGCTCTTCCTGGCTTGACAGCGACAATGGGGGTAGCATTATTACTACCTATGACCTTCGGGATGGATGCGGCAACAGGTATTTTAATGCTACTAGGGATATATTGTGGTGGGACTTATGGTGGTTCAATCACCGCTATACTCATTAACACCCCAGGCACCCCTGCTTCGGCTGCAACAGTTCTCGATGGTTATACGATGGCAAAACAAGGACATGCTGGCAAAGCTTTAAGAATGGCATTAGTTGCATCGACAATAGGAGGAATTGTTAGTGCGTTAATCTTATTGCTTGTTGCCCCTCAATTAGCAAAGATGGCCTTGAAATTTGGCCCACCGGAATATTTTGCCTTGGCAATCTTTGGATTAACCATTATTTCGGCAGTAAGTAGTAAGAATATTGCTAAGGGTTTAATCATGGGGGTTATTGGTATGTATGTTTCTGTTATAGGCTTGGATCCCATGGATGCAACTGCCAGGTTAACCTTTGGTAGTAGTTATTTAGCTGCAGGGATCAATTTAATCCCAGCGCTGATCGGGTTATTTGCAATTTCTGAAATAATGACTAAAATTAGAGGAATTAACCAGACAGTTGAGGTGAGGAATGAATTCAGCAATGAAAAAGTTACTCTTAAAGAAGTTCGCGCCCACTTAAAAACGATACTGAAATCGAGTTTTATTGGGACTTTTATAGGAGCAGTACCGGGAACTGGAGCAGCTATAGCTTCCTTCTTAAGTTACAATGAAGCAAAACGTTCTTCTAAGACTCCTGAGAAATTTGGAACAGGACATTTAGATGGGATCGCTGCTTCAGAAGCCGGAAACAATGGGGTGACAGGGGCGACCTTAATTCCATTGTTAACCCTGGGAATACCTGGCGATGCGATTACTGCGGTTATGTTAGGGGCACTTATGATGCAGGGGTTGACCCCGGGCCCAAATTTGTTTCAGGAGCATGGGCCAATGGTTTATACTGTAATGGTAGGCTTATTAGTTGTTAATATATTTATGTATCTTCAGGCTCATTACTTTATTAAATTATTTGTCAACGTGACAAAAATACCTGTAAATCTTTTAATTCCTATACTGGTCACGTTATGTGTCGTAGGTGCCTACGCTGTTAATAACACTATATTTGATGTTAGGGTTATGCTTGTTTTCGGTTTGATGGGTTATATATTCGTTAAGTGGAGCTTCCCTGTCACCCCCATGCTTTTGGCCATTATCTTAGGGCCGATGGTTGAGACGTCATTGCGCCAATCCCTAATAATTTCGGAAGGCAGCTATGCTATCTTATTCACAAGGCCGATTAGTTTAGCCTTTATTATTTTTGCCTTTGTTTCCATATTTGCACCCATAATCAAAAATAAACTTATCACAAAAGCACGATAGAGTGAGTGTGGTGATGTTAAATAAAATTTTGAATGTACCCCTGCCTAGACTAATACCTATAAAGCAAAAATTTATTCGAACAGAAATCCACGATATACCTGGCGAAGTAATTAGATTGTACCGCACTTCTTCTCAAAGAACGGTAGTGAAACATGGAGACAGGATTGCTATCGCTGTAGGAAGTCGTGGTATCTTCGGGATAGATCAAATTATCCGGGCATTAATTATTGAACTTAAAGACCAGGGCGCAAGCCCGTTCATTATTCCAGCGATGGGCAGTCATGGCGGGGCAACTGCTGAAGGGCAGATCGAAGTGCTTGCTGGGCTTGGTATTACCGAAGCAATCATGGGAGTGCCTATTGTTTCATCATTAGACGTTGTTGAGGTTGGAAAAACAATCAGAGGCACTCCTGTTTTTGTGGACAAAGAAGCAGTAAATAGTGACGGGCTTATTGTGATTAATCGAATCAAGCCACATACCGGTTTCAAGGGAGCACTTGAAAGCGGCCTTTGTAAAATGATGATGATTGGTCTAGGTAACCAAAAAGGCGCTAATCAAGCTCACCAATTAGGGTTTGGAATTTTTCCTGTACTTTTGCAAGAAGTCGCTCAAATAGTAATGGCTAATACTCCCTTTCTTTTTGGTCTAGGCATTGTGGAAAATGGTTACGATCGCCCGGCAATTTTGGAATTTATGGATCAAGAAACTTTAGTTGCCCGAGAAATTGAACTTTTGTCGGTGGCGAAGACATTATTGCCGCATTTTTATTTTGATGATATTGATGTTCTAATAGTGCAGGAAATGGGAAAGGAAATAAGCGGTCCAGGAATTGATCCCAATGTGACCGGACGGTCTCCCTCGCCCTTCTTTAAAAGGGAATTGATTACAGCACCCAATATTAATAAAATTGTAGTTCTTAGCTTAACTGAAAAGAGCCATGGAAATGCCACTGGTATGGGAATAGCTGATGTTACGACTCAACGGCTGTTTGATAGCATTAATTTTACGTCTACTTATGCTAATACAATTACGGCAGGTATATTGAATGCTTCTAAAATTCCAATTATCATGCCTTCGGATTATTATGCTGTACAGGTAGCGTTAAATGCTTGTCTAGGAGTCCAACACCCCAATAGCAAAGTTGTTTGGATAAAGAACACACTGCAATTAGAACAAATTTATGTTTCAGAGGCTTATTTACCTGTAATGGAAGGTAACCCTAATCTTAAAGTTCAAGGCGATCCGTTTGAATTCCCATTCACAAAAGATGGAGGTCTGCTCCTAGAACGTTATTATAAAAAATTGAGAAGGTGATCGGATTCAATGACTGATATTGAGATTCCACATGCCTATAAAAGAGGTAGTAATGTTCTGTATGAATTAGGAGAGTTTTGCCAAAAAAGAGCAAAGAAAGTTTTTGTTATAGGCGGACAGCATGCTCTAGATGCGGTCAAAGATAGAGTTCTATCCGGTTTACAGAAATATGATTTAGACGTTGTTGGCCTAGAGCGATACGGTGGAGAATGTACTTGGAATAACATAACTCAATTGGCTCAACAAGCAAAGGCCAATAAGGCTGATTTGTTGGTGGCGATAGGCGGTGGGAAGGTATTGGATACTGGAAAGGCAGTTGCATATATGAACGGTATTCCTTGTGTCACAGTACCGACTATAGCAGCTACATGCGCAGCATTTACTCCTCTATCTGTTATATATGATGAAGGTGGTTTTTTTCTCGAGAATTCCACAAAGTCTGCCTGTCCAGTAGCAGTCTTTGCCGATACTGATATCATCGTCAATGCACCTGCGAAATGGTTGTTTTCTGGGATGGGAGATACATTGGCTAAGTGGTACGAATTGAGGGCAACTACCAGTAGTACACCTGTAACCAGTCGAACAATTGGGGGAAGCACAAATGGCAGAATATGCTATGACATTATTAAAGAGTTCGGGCCACGGGCTAAGGAAGCTGTGGAGAGTAAATGCTCGAATACTGCTTTCGAATATGTTATAGACGCCATAATTCTCTATGCTGGGATGTCATCAATACTGGGTGGAGATAAATTACGCGGTGCTGCTTCCCATTCTTTGTATTTTGGCTTTACAAACATCCCAAGACTACATGGATTTGGGCATGGTTTATTAGTAGGATTTGGTAACCTGTGTTTATTAGATTTGGAAAATCGAAGTGAATATGAAATCCTTGAAGAAATTAGATTAGCCCAAGAATGTGGAATTCCCATCAGACTTTCACAGATTGGTAAATTTTCTGAAGAAGATCTAAAGATGATAGCGCAGGTCGCAATAACAAAAAAGGGTATTGAAAACATGGCTATGGATATTACAGTGGATATGCTTATTAAATCTATAAAAAGGATTGATGAATTAAGCAAGGATAATTTCTAACTGAAAATAATTAGGAGGAATGGCTAATGATGGAATTTAAGGATAATAAATATCGGAGTTCTCTAGTGATCAATGGTATAACTCAAGGCGGTCCACGGGCTCATCTAAAAGGTATGGGGATAGTGTCTGAGGAGTTCAAAAAGCCGTTTATTGGAGTCATTAATTCTCACAACGAAATGCATCCCGGCCATGTTCATCTTAATAGATTAGCGGGAATTGTCAAAGATGGCGTCAGGACTGCCGGTGGTGTACCCTTTGAAGTGAATACCATATCTATTTGTGATGGATTTGCTCAAGGGCACGAAGGGATGTGTTATGTTTTACCTAGCCGGGAAAACATTGCGGATTCCATTGAATTATATGTTAATGCCCATCGATTAGATGGGTTGGTATTTTTGGCCAGTTGCGATAAAATTGTCCCAGCGATGTTAATGGCTATGGCGCGGATAAATTTGCCGGCAATTATTGTTACAGGTGGTCCAATGCTTCCAGCCACATATAAAGGAAAAGAATATGCTACTTATGAATTGAAAGAATTGGCCGGGTTAGTAAAAAGAGGGCAATTATCAGAAAAAGAGTTCTTCACTCTTGAAGATTTACTATCACCTGGCCCTGGTTCTTGTGCGATGATGGGTACTGCAAATAGTATGTCAGTTGCAGCAGAGGCCATGGGATTTACTGTTCCTGGCAGTGCCACTGCACATGCTGTTGAGGGCAAAAAGTTAAGGCAGGCGAAACTAAGTGGACTTCGAATTGTTGAACTAGTGGAAGAAAATCTTAAACCTCGGGATATTTTAACGCAAGAGATGTTAGAAACAAGTTTAAGAGTTGTGATGAGTGTGGGCGGGTCAACAAATACCTCGCTTCATATGCCGGCTATTGCGGCTGAAGCACATCTTAAATTAAGTCTTGATGATATCGAGAGGATTAGTCGCAGCACTCCGTATCTCGCTAAAATTAAACCGTCGGGAGTCCACACGCTCAAGGATCTTGACGATGCAGGTGGAATTCCTGCTGTGATGCAAGAGTTATCCGGGATAATTAATTTAGAACAAATGACCATAACAGGGAAAACATTTGCGGAAAACATTGCTGACTTTGAAAATCTGAATCCCGATGTAATTCGTTCAATTGAGAAGGCTTATTCTCAGCAAAGTAGTCTGGCAGTGTTGAAGGGAAATTTGGCACCTAAAGGTTGTGTTGTTAAACAGACTGCTGTTGCAGAGAAAATGAAAAAACACTCTGGCCCGGCTAGATGTTTTAATAGTGAGGAAGAAGCCACAGAAGCAATATATAAGGAGCAAATAAAAGAAGGCGATGTAATAATTATTCGCTATGAAGGACCTAAAGGCGGACCGGGCATGAGAGAGATGTTAACGGCTACGTCAGCTCTTGTGGGCATGGGACTAGGTGAATCAGTTGCTTTAATAACTGATGGTAGGTTTTCTGGCGCAACTAAAGGGCCCTGTATTGGTCACGTTTCTCCTGAGGCCGCTTCAGGAGGGACTTTAGCTATTCTCCGTGACGGTGATATAATATCAATTGATATTCCAAACAGGGGAATTGAACTTATGCTCTCTGATCAAGAAATTAAACAAAGATTTGAAGAGTTAGTTTACCCCCAACCCAAAATAACCGAAGGGTGTTTGGTGAGGTATGCTCGAAATGTAAGCTCTGCCGATGAAGGGGCAATTTTAAAGTAGGTTTTCCAGAAATGTTGAGCTAGGCATCGGTTCACAACAATCGGTGGGAAGTGGCATATACCCCATTTGCTACTTCCTTTTGTATCGTTTAGTAACAAAAACAATGGGTGGTACTGTGAACTTTAGTGAAACTCCAGAGACAACGGGCGCCGAGCATGTTCTGCTAAATACTTTGCGACATCAGAGCTCGGAGCTGCCTGTCTTAAGATTCATAAAGACTACATAAATTTGATTGAGTCCAAAGGTGCTGATCTATTATATGGTCACTGTTTCAGTCGAAGGGTTTAGGATTTAATAAAGTAATTATTAAATCCTAAACCCTTCGACTGAAATATTTTTCCGGCATTAATAAATATTGTTATGTCGCAGGAGACTAGTCACAAAAGAAGAATAGTATAAGCCAAGGTATATAACACATTATACCTTTCCATATGAGTCCGGTATTTTCTGAAAACTTATTTAGTCTTCGCCAGGAAAGTATTAAAATGTTAGGGAGGAAATCATAGCATCTCCTTTGCCAACTCGATATTCCATGGTTGTTGAGCGATACCGACAAAAAACAAACAACAATTAAAAAGAAACGAAGATTTAAATTGTGAGTTCAAAAGATAACGAAATCAAAATAACAATAATTATGTTTGGACTATTTTCTTCTTTAACTGGTCGGATGAAACTCGGTTTAGAACAACCTGCTAATCTTGAAGAAATTATTTAAAAGCATCAGGTCTTTATAATGGGTGAATTAAAGACAGTATCATTATTTTGATGGACAAAACGTAACTCAGAGTTTGGCAACCATTCTTCAAAAAGCATAATAACGTTTATGATAGCCATCTGTGGAGGATAACTAAAATTAGATAAAAGGGGTTAGCACTATGAGTCCGAAAGACTTGTCATCATATAAAATTGATAATTTTATAAATGAGATTTTAGATGTATTTTGTGATGGAATATACATTAGCGATGCTGAAGGTGTTACTCTAAATGTAAATAAAATGTATGAAAAACTCACAGGCTTAAAAAAGGAAGAATTACTGGGAAGGCGCGTAACAGATTTAGAGCGCGAAGGAGTTTTTCAAACTCCGTTGAACCCAATAATTGTGAAAACGGGAAAATCACATACTATTGTTCAGGTCAACAAAGAAAATAGACAAGTTGTCATTAGTGGGCATCCTGTTTTTGATAGGAATGGTAAAGTTCATTATGTTGTGACGTTTGTAAGAGATGTAACGGCTTTAACCCAATTAAAAGATGAGATATCTTCTCAAAAGGATTTAATTCAGAAATACCATGAAGAAGCTAAGTTTCTTAGGTCTAAAAACTTATACCACGAAGACATCATTATCGAAAGTCCCAAAATGATTAAATTAATGGAATTATTGAAGCGTATTGCTAAAACTGATGCCAATGTATTAATTTTAGGTGAAACTGGTGTAGGCAAGGATGTCTTTGCCTACAGAATCCATGAAAGAAGTGCCCGTAGAGGAGAAGCTTATTTTAAGGTAAACTGTGCAATTATACCAGATAATCTCATTGAATCTGAACTTTTTGGATATGAGCCAGGTGCATTTTCTGGAGCCAGTACAAAAGGCAAACTTGGTTATTTCGAACTTGCGGATAAAGGGACGATTTTTCTTGATGAAATTGGAGAATTACCCTTTTCAATGCAGGCCAAACTTCTAAGCGTTCTTCAGGATCAAGAGGTCCTTAGAATTGGCTCCACTAAAGTGAAGAAAATTGATGTGCGTATCATTGCCGCCACAAACCGAAATTTGGAACAGGCAATTAAAGAAGGCACTTTTAGAAAAGATTTATTTTACCGATTAAGGGTGGCCGAACTGGAAATACCTCCTTTGCGGGAAAGGCAAGAAGATGTTATACCCCTGGTTAAATTTTTTCTAGATAAATATAATACTAAATATGCTAAAAAAATGAACTTATCTAGAGAAGTAATCAGAGTGTTGCAGTTCTATCAATGGCCCGGAAATGTACGTGAAATCCAAAACTTGATTCTAGGATTAATTGTAACTCAAGATAAAGATATTTTAGATATTGCTGATTTACCATTTTATCTGTTAGTTAAGCAAACGAGAACAGAAAACATGGCAATGGGCTCTGACCTTGATGTAAATGCAAAAAAACCATTAAATGACTATCTGGAAGATTACGAAAATAATTTGCTGAAAAATGCCTACAAATTGCATGGCGAAAGTATAACTTCTGTAGCAAAATATTTTAATGTAGATCGGTCGACTATTTTCAGAAAATTAAAAAAGTATCAAATCATTTAAAGGAATCTAAGCCTTGACGTTTAATTGATAAGTCTTTAGAGAATATACCGCTGCTTCACGGCAAATAATTCATTGTAATTGTGAAAAAAGTTACAATGAATTGCAAAGCAGCAACACCATTGCAATACTGCAAGGCTATTATTGCTTGTTTATTAGGCTTTATCCTTTTTTTGATGCACAGATGCAATGGAGGAAGAGGCAGTAATTAAAATTAAAGGCTTAGATTCAGGCATTTATTAATTGGCACAATATTTGCATATAAGAACTATATAACGACATTGTTCCATTACGGTGCTAATTCAACCTAGGGAGAATGGAGGGATAGAATTACAAAAATATAACTGAGTTAGTTTGAAATACTAGCCGTGCAGATTCAGTACCTCGCGAGGCCTCTTATACTTGAATGATTCAAAGAATAATGTCTCCTCTACTTTGGGTCAAATCCAAAACGAACTGTGGCTGAATCATACAATGTATATGTATGTATTGAAGACTCGGTCAGGTCGAAACAGAAATCGACCTGTGATTACACAATAGACTGAATAAATAATATAAAAAAACTATTGACAATTGTGCAAAAATTAATTAGTATCTAAGTATGTAGGTGGTAATACCACATACCAAAAAGCAATTATAAGTAGACATGAATTGAATATTCCATTAAGGATTTTTGATAATCCACAGGAGAGTCCCATAAAACGAGAAAAAATTATAGAGCTAATTTTGGAGGAAACGAAAAGCCCTCAAGCTCGGGAGTACAGTAATTCCGGACATCGAGAGTTTTAGAAAGTACTCTATATTATTATAAGGAGCGTGTATTAAATGAATTTTGGTTTTATTGGTTTGGGACAAATGGGTGGAGGACTTTCTAAAAATTTAATCAGAGCAGGTAAAGAAGTAAAACTATTTGATTTAAACCCCGAAGCGATTAAGAAGGTTTTAGCAGCAGGCACAACAGGTATAAAAGCTAATAGTGCAGATGAGTTAGCTGATGTAGATGTTTTATTCACAAGCCTGCCCCTTCCAAAACATCTAGAACAAATGATGCTAGGTGAAAAAGGCCTAATTAATAAAATGAAAAAAGGTGCCACCTATATAGAGGTTAGTACTATTGATCCGCAAACCGCTCGTAAGCTTTCTGATGCTTGTACCGCTAAAGGTATTGGGTATTTACAATGTCCTCTAGGATTAACCCCAGCTCAAGCAGAACAAGGGAAAGAACCTATTTATGTCGGCGGTAAAAAAGAAGTATATGAAAACATGAAAGAAGTATTAGCTATCGTTGGGGGAAACGTAACTTATCTTGGAGAAGTTGAAGCTTCAGCTGCCTTTAAGATTATCAGTAATATGATTGGCATGACTAATTTGGCAGTTTTATCAGAAGGCTTCAGGATAGGCGAAAAGGCTGGAATTGACCGTACGTTACTACTTGATTTATTAGCGGAAACTGGGGCATTTAGCTTCCAAATGAAGGTTCGTGGTCCTTGGATTGTTAACCATGATTTTGCCAACAGATTTGGTTTAGATTTAGCTCTTAAAGATGTGAGATTAGGAATTGAAATGGCAGATGCTTGGGAAAATGATGCAAAAGCAATGAGGGTTTGCTTAGAGTACCTCAAAGAGGCCAGTGGCAACGGTTATGGTAAAGAAGACTGTGATGCTATGTATAAAGTAATTAAGTAATGTTAAGTTATCTGGATTTGACAATCGCTACAATATTGAATATATGATTCTGAAAAGGTAGGTTGTGTCAATGGGCTTTTTCAAACTGAGTGAAATAAAAGAGAATTATGTTTTTGATTCTGATCGAAGTTTTAAGGTGATTATTAGTCCTGACATTATTGATGAAAGCCCATTGGGACTAGCCGCTTTCAAATATAAACCTGGACAAACTGGTCCAGCACACACGCATGATACGGAAGTTGAGGTCTATTACGTTTTGAAGGGCTCAGGTAAAGTGAGAATTGAAGATCAAGTATTCCCTCTTGAGCCTGGCAATGTAGTGTACATATCTCCGCAGAAGGAACATCAAACTAAAAGTTGCGCGGATGATAGTCTCGAATTTTTAGCATTCTTTGTCCCATCAATTAAATTCTAACTATTTTTATTGAAAGAACCATTTTTACTTGAAAGGAGGCCTGTATGATTATTTTTGGAAATTCGTATTTACCAAGAAAATAATAATTATCGAGGAGGAAAAGGGAAATGAAGAAAAAGTATGTTGGCCTAATATCTATTCTAATGGCATTTTTCATTACTGCGACTGGTTGTGGCTCTTCTAGCACTACAAGTCAGAGCGGTGAGAAGCCTGTAGTACGGGCTAGTCTTCAACCGTGTTTACATGGTCTACCTTCCTGGCTAGCAATAGAAGATGGCTGGACCAAAGACTCGCCAATTAATTTAGAATTAGTTTTTTTTAAATCTGGAGCTCCTCAAAATGAAGCTTTAGCAGCTAATCAATGGGATGTTGGGGCTATGGGTACTGTGCCTTCTATCTTGGCTAGTATACGTTATAATGCGTATATGGTGGGAATTTCCAATGACGAGTCAGAAACCAATGATCTATGGGTAAAGCCTGATAGTCCTCTCCTAAAGACTAAAGGATTTAATCCAAAATATCCGGAAATTTATGGGAGCGCGGATGATTGGAAAGGCAAGAAGATTCTAGTTACAACAGTATCTACTGGTGCCTATGCGCTAGGTGCTACTTTAAAAGATCTGGGATTAACTGATAAAGACGTAAAAATGATCAATATGGACCAAGGACAAGCTATTACCGCTTTCGAATCTAATCAGGCTGATATTGTACAGCTCTGGGCGCCTTATAGTTATATGGCTGAAGCGAAAGGTTGGGTTAAGGTTTCCTCAGGTAAACGTGCAGGTGTAACAGTTCCTGGTGCACTTCTTGTTCGAAAAGATTTTGCTGATAAAAATCCTGAACTAGTTGTTGACTGGCTTGATCTATATATGCGTGGGATAGATTATATGAAACAAGATCCGGCGGGTGCCAATGAGTGGTTAGTTAAATTCTATAATGATTATTGTGGTTTAGATTTAGGAAAAGAATTAGTAGCAAACGATTTAAAATTAAGGCCTTTATTAGATGTTAATGAACAAATAAAAGCGTTAGAAGACCCCACTATAGCCAAAAAGTCGATGACTGAGATTACACAGTTTTTGGTAGACCAAGGACAGTTGACTGCTGCTGATAAAGCTAAATATGAAAATGGTAATTTCATTGAGCCAAAGTTCATGAAAATGCTTGCAGAAAAAAGGGCGAAAGTGAAATAAAGTAATTGTAGTTCAGGATTAGCGGAAGAAGCTATCTTCCGCTAATCCTATTTAGTAGAGGGAGTGATTCGTTGAATGGTTCAGCTAATAAATTAGAACGAAAAAAAGAAGCACTTTCAGTAAAAAAGAATGGTTTCAAAGAATTTATCTCCTCAAATAGTATATCCTTTTTTAGTTTGATAGCATTTTTCTTGATTTGGGAAGCAGTGTGCAAATTTGGAATCGTAAGCCCTTATGCTTTAGTCCCCCCAAGTGAGATAGTCGGTAGTTTTATTTATAAACTAAGTAATGTTAGTCCTGATGGCGCTACATTGATTCAGCACACAATAACTAGCTTAATATTGGCACTGACAGGGTTTTCATGTGCAGTCATAGTAGGAGTTCCCTTAGGTCTATTAATGGGTTGGTACAAACCATTTGATAATATGGTGCGGCCATTATTTGACCTAATACGACCAATTCCCCCTATCGCTTGGATCCCATTATCAATTCTATGGTTGGGGATTGGTATCCAATCCAAAGCATTCATCATTTTTTTGGCAGCTTTTGTTCCTTGTGTGATCAACTCCTATACTGGTATCAAACTCACAGATCCAGTATTAGTAAGGGTTACCAAAATATATGGTGCTTCTAACTGGAAAACATTCCTATTAATAGGAGTGCCTTCTGCAATGCCAATGACGTTTACAGGTTTAAAGCTCTCAATAAACTCTTCTTGGACCACATTGGTGGCAGCAGAGTTGCTTGCATCTTCCGTAGGTTTAGGTTACTTAATTCAGATGGGCAGAAGGCTTGTACGTCCAGACCTTATTATTGTTGGTATGCTGACAATTGGGTTGATTGGAGCTCTGATGTCTGCCATCTTGACAAAGATTGAAAGTAAAATAGCATTTTCTCGGAGGTTATAAGATGAAAAAAATAAAAGTTAGTACTATTCTTAATAAATTATTATCAATTATGCCAATAGTTTTATTAATAGTTATATGGCAGATTCTTGCCACGATGGGCTTTACAAGTAAATTATTACCTTCACCCTATGAGATCTATAAAGAAGCAGCACGTATGTTTACGGTAAAACTGGCGGGTATTAGTATTTGGATGCACATGTTCTATAGTCTGAAGAGAGTATTAATAGCATATGGTCTGGCCCTTATTACAGGTGTACCATTAGGGTTGTATATGGGATGGAACCGAACTTTTGACAAGATTGTTAAACCTATTTTTGAATTATTAAGGCCAATCCCCCCTATTGCCTGGATTCCACTTGCAATATTATGGCTAGGAGTTGGCGAGGGGCCTAAAGTATTCATTTGCTTTGTTGGATCTTTTGTAATATTTGTTCTAAATTCTTATACAGGTATGAGATATACAGATAAATTATTAATTGATGCAACAAGGACTTACGGAGCTACTACAAAGCAACAATTCTTCAATGTCGCGTTGCCCGCTAGCCTACCCTCTATATTTGCGGGAGTGCAAAACGCGTTAAGCATGTCTTGGATGTGTGTATTAGCGGCAGAGATGGTTGGCGCGAGAGAAGGCGTTGGTTATATCATACTTAATGGTATGGATTTAAATAGACCTACTATGATTATTGTTGGCATGATTATTATTGGTGTAATAGGAACAATCTTAGCCATAACGATGAGATGGCTAGAGAGGGGGCTTTGTCCATGGAGGAGAGATCTAGTATAAAGATTGAATGCAAAAGTGTTTCTAAACACTTCGATGGTGAGAATGGTAGAGTTGATGTGCTGGAAAATATTTCGTTACAAGTTAAGAAAAATGAATTCGTAGTTATCTTAGGTCCTGGGCAATGCGGGAAAACAGTCTTGATAAACTGTTTATCTGGTCTACTCACCCCAGATACAGGAGAAGTACTTGTTGATAGTAAGCCTATTACAGGACCTGGTCCCGATAGGGGGGTTGTTTTCCAAAAATATGCTTTATTTCCCTGGAAAACAGTTCTTGGTAATGTAGCTTTTGGCCTAATGATAAGAGGTGTTGATAAAGCCAAACAAAAAGAGATAGCATTAAAATATATTGACTTAGTAGGGCTTAAAGGGTTTGAAAAAACGTACCCATACGGATTGTCGGGTGGGATGAAACAAAGGGTCGGGATTGCTCGGGCTTATGCCAACGATCCCGAGGTGTTACTAATGGATGAACCGTTTGGTGCACTAGATGCACAAACCAGATATTCTATGGAAAAAGAATTAGTAGAAATATGGGAAAAAGAAAAAAGAACAATAATTTTTGTAACTAACAATATTGAGGAAGCTATATACTTAGGAGATAGGGTAGTAGTAATGTCTCAATTGCCCGGGAAAATTAAGAAGGAGTTTGTTATTGACGCTCCTAGGCCCAGAGAATACTCAGATAAAATATTTCTCCAAATGAGAAAGGTTATTTCAGAAGAAACCGAATTGGTGTTATAAGGAGAAATTCGTATGTTGAATCAAATAAGTAAAGAGGACTATAAAAAGGGCAAAAAAGTTAAGGTTCAAGTTAAGGATTTAACAAAATGTTACGACGACCTTTTAGTTCTTGATGATATTAACTTTGATATTTACGAAGGAGAATTTTTATCTATTGTAGGTCCTACTGGTTGTGGTAAAACCACTTTCTTAAATACTTTAGCAAAATTTATCCCGGCGACAAAAGGTGACATTTTAGTTGATGGGATACAAGCTAACCCTCAAAAACAAAATATAGCATTTGTTTTCCAAGAGCCTTCGGCAATTCCTTGGCTTTCTGTTGAAGACAATATTCGTTTCGCTCTAAACATAAAAAAGCTATCAACAGAAGAAATCAATAAACGCGTTGAAACGATGTTGAATTTGGTGGGCTTACAAAAGTATCGTAAGCATTTCCCTAAACAACTTTCCTCAAGTATGGAACAACGTGTGGTAATTGCCAGAAATTTCGCCATTAATCCTGATCTTTTGTTAATGGATGAGCCCTACGGCCAGTTAGATATAAAACTTAGATATTATCTAGAAGATGAATTATTAAGACTCTGGAAAGAGCTCAATAGTACAGTTCTATTTGTTACGCATAATATTGAAGAAGCTGTTTACTTAGGTGATCGGGTATTAATATTATCAAATAAACCTGCGAAGATTAAAGATGAGGTCATCATAAATTTACCTAGACCACGAAAATTTGATGATCCTGAGTTTGTTGAAATTAAAGATTATATAACAGATTCTATACGTTGGTGGTAATAGAGTAATACTTGATAACTTAAATTTTTAGAGTTTAAAAAATTTCTATTGTCTTATGTTTGTAAGAAATGCTGGGTTAATTTATCTGCTTAACAAAACATCAAGTTGAGGATCGGATAATGACCATTAGTGGAAAATAAATTTGTTTGATTTATGCGGGATTTAGGGAAAAGGATATCTAGAAAACCTTTTTGAATATTTTATGGAGGTGTAGCGAGAATGAATAAAATATTAGTGTTTGATGCTAAAAAATGTGTTGGTTGCAGGATTTGTGAACAATGGTGCAGCATGAGCCATTTTAAAGTAGGAAATCCTAAGAAGTCGAGAATATCAGTAACACGAAGCCATACAGATTATATGGACTATGCAGATGCGTGTCATCAATGTGTGGATACCCCTTGTATTAACGCATGCCCCCCAGAAGTGAGTGCGTTAAGTAAAGATGAGAGTACAGGAGCTATTAAAGTAAATGAAGAAAAATGCATTACTTGTAAAATGTGTATCAAAGCATGTCCATATAATGCCATCAAGGTTCATCCTACTGAAAAGTATGTACTAATTTGTGACTTATGTGGTGGGGAACCCCAATGTGTCAAACACTGCCAGGAAAATGCCCTTTTTTATGTTGAAAGGGAAGAAGCCCAACAATTAAAATGACACTACAAAGGAGGACAAATAAGATGACGAAAAATGGTATTGCAGGACAACTTTTAAGAGTAAACCTGACCAATAGAGAAATATCTAAAGAAGTATTGCCACTGGAAATGTTTATCCAATATATAGGAGGTAGAGGTCTTGGAGCCTACTATCTCAATAAAGAAGTTGACCCTAAAACTGACGGTCTTAGTTCGGAAAATAAACTAATTTTCTTCAATGGGCCATTTTCAGGTACAATGGTACCTGGGAATAATAAGATTAATTTGGCCTTTAAATCACCGTTATCTAACACCTACTCCTTTTCATTATGTGGTGGCCATTTTGGCCCTGAATTAAAATTTTCAGGTTATGATGGTTTAATTATTGAGGGTAAGTCAGAAGAGCCTGTTTATCTGTGGATAGATGACGATCAAGTAGAAATTAGATCTGCAGAAAAGATTTGGGGTAAGAAAATACCTGATACAGACCATCTTATAAAAGAAGAATTAGGTGACGAAAAGATTCAAGTAGCTTGCATCGGACCTGCTGGAGAAAATCTAGCAAAATTTTCTTGTATTACTAGTGGCGTTTTCCGGGAATTTGGTCGAGGCGGTTGTGGAGCAGTAATGGGATCGAAGAATCTGAAAGCTATCGCTTTAAGAGGCTCTAAAGATGTAGAAATTGCTGATCCAGAAGGTTTGATGGAATTAGTAGATGGGCTGTATCCTAATTTTAAGAAAAGTTTGAAGGCTCAGATCCGTAGAGTCGAAGGAACTAATGAGCTAGTTGATGATATAAACAATGCCGGATTTTTGTGCACCAATAACTTTACGGAGGGCACATCTGAAAAAAATAAAGAATTTGAAGGAACATTATTCAGAGAAAAAGTAGTGTACAATGATGTCTCCTGTTATGCTTGTCCCATTGGATGTGGTAAAAATAGTGCTATAGTTTCTACAAAATATGGTGATGTTAAATTAGAAGGACCAGAATTTGAAACACTTGGTTTATTGGGAACGAACTGCGGTTTAACAGATTGGGAAGATGTTTTGCACGTTTCTGCTGTTTGTGATGCCTTAGGCTTAGACTCTATTTCTGCAGGAGGCTGTGTATCCCTAGCAATGGAATGCTTTGAAAAAGGAATTTTGACTTTAGAGGATACGAATGGTTTAAAACTAAATTTTGGCAATGGCGCTGCAGAAGCCAAATTGCTAGAAATGATCGCTTATAAACAAGGTATTGGCGCAGATTTAGCAGAAGGCCCAGCCTATGCAGCTAAAAAATGGGGGGCTCCTGAATTAGCTGTTCATTCCAAAAACATGAGCTTTGCAGCTTATGACCCACGGGGAGCTAAAGGGATGGGTTTAACATATGCAACTTCACCCAAAGGTGCTCACCACATGGTAGCTCCAGTCTTTGGAGGAGAAATGGCGGCTGGAAATCGTTTTGAAGAAGAAGGTAAAGAAGCTCTAGTAAGAAATACCCAAATGAACTTTGCAATTGTTGATTCACTTGGTTTTTGTGCTACTTGTCAAAATGGCTTCTCAAGACCTGACCAGCTAAAGGCCTTTAAATTAGTAACAGGATATGATATAACACAAGAAAAATTGCTCTTTAATGCCGAGAGAATTTTTAACATAGAAAGAATGTACAATGTTAAAAACGGCTTCTCTAGAAAAGATGATGCATTGCCAAAACGTTTTACCGAAGTGCCGTTGACTTTTGGTGAAAGCAAAGGACAAGTAGTAGATTTGGAAACTATGTTGGATAACTACTATGCTGCTATGGGTTGGGATAACGCTGGTATCCCAACAGACGAAAAACTTAGAGAATTAGGGCTATAAATTTGATGTATAATCTTGAAATTATCCCATATTGCAGTAAGCGGGGGACACTATGATCATAGTGGGGCTTTACTCTACATCTAAACCTTATAATTCACGTTAGGTGGGGTAAGCCTATTTTCTAAAGGCGGCCGAGTTAAGTGACAAGCATTTGCTTGTCACTGTATTTTTAATGAAACCAGACGGGTCTTTGCTTGGCGAGCACTGATGGCAGGTGATATGATCTCAGAAACGAAAGGTGTAATTATTCTTTTGTATCTGGCGGTCCGACAAACTCATCTTTATCTATTAGTAGTATGCCTACATGAAAATAGGATACAGCATTATAAGTGAAAGGATGAAAGCATTGGTTATTAAAGTCAATGGCAAAGATGTTAACTTAGAAAACGAAGTGACAATAGAGGAACTTCTCGTACTTCAGAACATCGTTAGGCCTGATTACGTTACAGTTCAGGTGAATAATAAATTCTTGGAACAAGATCGGTACCATCAAGTTATGGTGAAGGATCATGACGCGATTGAATTCCTCTTCTTCATGGGGGGAGGAAGTTTCTAAGTATTAAATTTCTTAGAAAGGAGCGTGAAGTGAGTAGCATTTACAGATGAACAACTTGAACGGTACTCCCGCCACATAATCTTAAAAGAAGTTGGGGTTAAAGGGCAAACAAAATTATCTAAGAGTAAAGTACTTATTATCGGTACTGGTGGACTTGGTTCTCCGGCGGCTATGTATTTAGCAGCCTCTGGTGTAGGAACCATTGGGTTGGTAGATTATGACGTTGTAGAATTGTCAAATCTCCAGCGCCAAATCATCCATTTCACACAGGATGTCGGAAAACCGAAAGTTCTTTCCGCACAGGAGACCATTAATCTCATCAATCCTGATGTTAAAGTGAAAACATATCGTGAATGGGTGAACGCGCAAAACATTCAGGATATTATTAAGGATGAGGATTATGATTTCATTATTGATGGCACCGATAATTTTTTAACCAAGTTTTTAATCAATGATGCTTGCGTTTCGCTAAACAAACCCTTCTCTCATGCGGGTATTCTTCAGTTCCAAGGTCAGACCATGACCTATGTTCCCGGGCAAGGTCCTTGCTATCGTTGCATTTTTCTTAATCCACCGCCGCCAAATGTGGTTCCAACATGTAAACACGTGGGAGTTCTTGGCGTCATGCCAGGTATTATTGGAACCATCCAAGCAACCGAAGCGATTAAGTATATTCTTGGCATCGGAGAGTTGCTTACGGGACAGATGCTCATTTATGATGCCTTAACCATGGAGTTTAGAAAGATAAAACTCTCCAATAATATAAATTGTTCAGTTTGTAAGTGAATCCCGGCGGTTATTTAGCTATTCGAGGTGAGACGCATGAGAATTATTCTTAAACCACAAGATTATAACGAAATTCTACTTTATTGCCAAAAGAAGCTGCCGAATGAGGCATGCGGCTTACTGGCAGGTAATATCGATGGCGAAATTAAGACTATTGAAAAAGTTTATTGTCTTACAAATTTGGACCAAAGCCCCCAACACTTTTCCATGGATCCCCAAGAGCAATTTACTGCAATTAAGGAGATCAGGCGCATGGGGTGGGTACTACTAGGAAACTTTCATAGCCATCCTAGTTCACCCGCAAGACCCTCACAGGAGGATATTCACTTAGCGCTTGATGTTAATGCGTGTTATCTCATTCTATCGCTTCAGGATAAAGGGCATCCCGTGTTTAAAAGTTTCAAGATCATAGAGAATGTCGCAATTGAAATAGACATTCTAATTACGGCTTGATTCCGAGATTCTCATATGTAAAACAAGGGGTATTTGAATTTAATTCCGTATTTTCTCTAAACGTTCGAAGATCTTTTGGGTGGTAGTGTGCATTCCGTGAGCAGTTCCTAGGGC
>Ga0209386_1000372_pt1 | contig 22903 bp, 17 predicted proteins | sample NGEPertwo_FD_184510 | JGI IMG/M metagenome (GOLD analysis project Ga0209386, IMG submission 184510) | Arctic peat soil microbial communities from the Barrow Environmental Observatory site, Barrow, Alaska, USA - NGEE Permafrost154B-two... | ecosystem: Environmental > Terrestrial > Soil > Wetlands...
GCTCCATGAAGTCTGCATTGTTCCAGGAGTCTTCAAGTTCATCAACTGATTTTATTGAGTTTATTTTCAAGGTGTATTTCATATCTTTTTCTAATTATTAATTTCTTATTTATCAATGTAGTGATTTTACTTGGAATAAACAAAATATCTTAGATAAGGTTCCTCTCAATTCTGTGGGTTGTATCCTTCCGGGTTCCTGTTGTCGCTATTGGGTCCTGTAGTTTTTAATCGCAGAGATCAAAATACACAAATGAGAATCGCTAGACCCCGAACACAGAAGTTCTGTTTCAAACCATAATTTCAAAGCTGCTCCAATCAGTTGTCATATTTCAATTTGATTTTAATGGTACATTAGTTTTTCCATTCCTCCAGTTCTGTGATAAGCAATTTAAATAGTGCATAATAAGCATCAAAAAGAAAATAACCTACAAGATTATTAGGCTGCAAATGCCGTTGAACTGATTTGGAAAGCCTTGAGATCGCAAATTGTTTGAAAATCGTAATTATTACTTTGAAAATCGTTATGAAAACTTAGTTGAGTGAAGTTCTTTTGTATCGTAAAAATCTAAGTCAATCAAGACGATGCAAAAGAAATCTGGTTTATTGTTTATTGTTTTTTTATTGCTTGCTCATTTCTCTTTTTCGCAAAACGCCGATACTACCAAAGTGGTCTCTCATTTTAGCGGTGCTGTTACCATTACGAATAATGGAATTTCATTTGTTCCCACTTTTTCACTTGGGAAACCTGCGGTGATATTCGATCTGTCAATGGGAAGTAGGCTTAGTTTTGATCCCCAATTCCGGTTTTCGCTCGAAGGGAAACCTTGGTCTTTCCTTTTCTGGGGGAGGTATAAATTACTAAAGACCAATAAATTTTCGTTTAATCTTGGAAGTCATCTTGGCCTTTCTTTCAAAACCGCAACAGAGCCAATAAATGGAATTGCAACAGAAATTACCACAGTAAAACGTTACCTGGCTGGTGAATTGGTTCCAAATTATTTTCTTACAAAAGATATAAGTATTGGAATGTATTACCTCTATTCACGTGGTATTGATCATGGAACAACGCGAAATACAAATTTTCTTACGCTGAATACCAGCTTTTCCGACATCCGGCTTTCCAAACAATTTTATATGAAGTTTACGCCACAGGTCTATTACTTAAAAATGGATCAGCAGAATGGAGTCTATTTTACCTCAGCACTGACATTGGCAAACCGGAAAATTCCGCTTTCAATCTCTTCCGTAATTAATAAAATCATTCAAACGAATATAACGGCAAGTCAAAACTTTGTTTGGAATGTAAGTCTGATTTACGCTTTCAATAAAAAATATGTCGAACGATAACAAACCCCTAAAATTAGTAAGTTTGTGGGAGATGAGTAAAATTGAAACCATAGAAGAATTTTATCAGCGGAAATTCGATTGGATTCCCGATAATATCCGTGATGAAATTGGGCATTTCAATGTATTCAGGTTAGAGCCATTTGTAGAAGGGAAACCAACAAACATACCATACAGAAGAAGGGATTTTTATAAAATCATGTTGGTAAAAGGCAACAGCCAGGTTAATTTTGCCGATGGGGTAGTCGAAATAGAAAAACAAGCCTTGTCGTTTTCGAATCCACAGATTCCTTACAAATGGGAGCATTTAGATAAAATCAGGGATGGGATTTACTGTATTTTCAATCAACACTTTTTTCACCAATTCGGACAATTGATTCAGTATGAAGTTTTCCAGCCCAATGGAACGCATATCTTTGAACTATCGGATGAGGAAGCGAATAGTGTGAGTGAAATTTTTGAACGCATTGCGAGTGAGTTTAATTCTGAGTACAAGTACAAGTATGATGTGATTAGAAATCAGATTTTTGAACTTTTGCATTTTGCGCTGAAAAAGCAACCTTCGGGTAGCCTCGTAAAGCAGTTGCCCAATGCTTCCCAGCGGATATCAACATTGTTTCTGGAGTTGTTGGAACGCCAGTTTCCGATTGATGACACCCACCAGCGCATAAACCTGCGTTCGGCATCCGAATTTGCCAAGCAGTTAAATGTTCATGTCAATCACCTGAACAGGGCAGTAAAAGACACGACCGAGAAAACTACAACTCTGCTCATTGCTGAACGCATTTTACAGGAAGCAAAAATTCTGCTGAAACACAGTGTATGGACTGTTTCTGATATATCATACGCGCTCGGTTTTACCGAGGTCACCCGTTTCAATAACTTCTTTAAAAAGCATGTTCTATTAAGTCCGTTAAAATTCAGAAATGTTTGATTTTAGTGACTAAGTTGGTTAAACCATTCTGCATTTATTTTGTCAATAGTATAACTTTATCTGTCTTAAAATTATACTATTAATAGTTGAGCAATCAACCCTATTTTCAGATCGACAACCCTTAATTAATTAACAAAAATGAGAAACAAAAAGATCTTTATTCCGGTAGTTTTCTTATTCGTTTGCATGGCGAATGTCTTTGCACAAGACTGGCCTCAGTATCTTGGGCCTCATGGGAATAGCACTTCAGACCAGAAAGGTATTTTAAGGACATGGCCTCAGAATGGACCCGAAGTTCTGTGGACTGTGAACATGGGCATCGGTTATGGCGGACCAGTTGTTAAAGAGGGCAAGGTCTATTTACTCGACAGGGATGACAAGGTAGGTGATAACCTGAGGTGTTTTGAACTGTCAAGTGGAAAAGAGCTTTGGAATTTTGGTTATGAAGCGCCAGGATCTGTTATGTTTCCTGGTTCCCGAAGTGTACCAATTGTAGACGATAAACATGTTTATTCGTGCGGTCCCTACGGCGACCTGTATTGTATCGACATTAACACACACAAACCAGTCTGGAATAAAAATGTCTGGAAGGATTTCGGTGGTGAAGAAATCCCAAGGTGGGCAATTACCCAATGCCCTTTGATAGTTGGCGATTTAATTATTTTGGCTTCACAGGCTCCCGAGACGGGTGTTGTGGCTTACGAAAAACTCACCGGCAATCTGAAATGGAAAACACCGGCCATCGGACCCGTTGGATATGTAAGTCCTGCAATTGTAAAAATCTCAGGAGAAGACCAAGTCGTGATGATAAGCGCAACTGACAGAAAAACTTCAAGCGGCGGAAAAGTCGTTGGAATTGATCCGCTCACAGGAAAAATTCTGTGGGAATATACAAACTGGCAATGTGCTATTCCAACCCCAAGTGCATTTGATGCCGGTGAAAATAAAGTCCTTATTATTGGAGGATACCAGGCCGGTGCGGCCATGATAAAAGTTGAAAAGAAAACAGATGGCAGCTATGGTGTTACCGAACTTTATAAGACCATCGAATTTGGCGAACACACAAAACCACCGTTATTTTATAAAGGTTATTTCTACGCACAGTATTCAAACAATGAGCGGCGTGATGGCCTCGTATGTATGAGTATGGATGGCCAGATCATGTGGAAAACCAAAAAGGATCCCGATTTCAATAAAGGTAGTATGATTCTGGCCGACGGTCTGATTTTGGCTACCGACGGCGCCAAAAAGTTGTACCTCATCGAACCTGACCCTACAGCATTCAAACCGATTGCTTCTTCAGAATTACTTGCCGAACAAAAAACAGATGACCCGGGTGCAGCAAGGTTTGGAACTCAAAACTGGGCGCCTATCGCGCTTGCGGATGGTAAATTGTTAATCCGCGATCAAAGCCGGTTAATGTGTATCAAAGTCGCTCAATAATTCTTCTTAAGAAAAATACAAATCATTTATGAATCAAATAAGTTGTAGAAACTAAAACAGTTTATACAACTTATTTGTATTTTTATGAGATCCTAATGATTGGAATTGCATTGATTACTTGCAAGATCAAATTGTGAAAATGTAATATTGATGTGAACCACATTATATATAATCCAGACTAACTCATTTTTTATGCAAACAAAAATTATCTTGGTGTTGCTTATGATGTTGATGCAAGTCACCAGCATGAATGCCAGTAACTTACAAAAAAGCAAAGAGAATAATCCTCGCACCTCCTCATTCGACGAAAGTTGGCGTTTTATTAAAGACAACCCATCAGGAGCTGAAGCCCCTTCTTTTGATGATTCGAAATGGAGAACGCTCAATCTTCCGCACGACTGGAGCATTGAAGACCTGCCCAATCAAATAAAAGATTCAATCATCGGTCCTTTTTCAAAGGCATCTATCGGGAAAATGGGTACTGGCTATACCATTGGCGGAACCGCCTGGTACAGGAAGAACTTCACAATAAACAGGGAAGATCAGGATAAAACCGCTTACCTGATGTTCGATGGTGTGTATATGAATTCAGATGTCTGGGTCAATGGAAAGCATGTCGGGAATCATCCTTATGGCTATATTTCCTTTTATTACAATATTTCCCCATATCTCAATCCGGCAGGACAAGACAATACGATTGCCGTTCAGGTTAAAAATGAAGGCAAAACAGCCCGTTGGTATTCCGGATCGGGAATTTACAGGCACACATGGCTTACCCTTGTTAATCCTGTCCATATCGATGTCTGGGGAGTAAACGTAAAAACACCGGTAATATACGAAAAATCGGCAGCGGTAAATGTCTCAACTACGCTTGTAAATTCCGGCAAAGAAAATAAGGCTGTAACGGTTAAGGTTGAAATCATTGATCCTTCGGGAATGGTGGTTGGACATTCAGAAAGCAAAGCCACGGTTTTGACCGGTGCAAAAAATAGTATTGAACACCAGGTATCTGTCAGCAATCCAAAGCTTTGGTCGGTTGATACCCCAAAGCTGTATTCCGCCAATATTACCGTGCTCGATAACAACAAAGAATCAGATTTCACCAGCACTTCTTTCGGGATCCGGACAATTAAGGTTGATGCAAAAGATGGTTTCACCATCAACGGAAAGACCATTAAACTCATTGGGGGATGTTTTCACCACGATAACGGTCCACTTGGAGCAGCATTGATCAATCGCGCCGAGGAACGGAAAATGGAAATCTTTAAAAATGCCGGTTACAATGCCATTCGATGCAGTCATAATCCGCCTTCTCCATATCTGCTGCATGTTTGCGACAGTCTCGGAATCCTGGTAATCGACGAAATCTTTGACAATTGGGAAAAGGCAAAAGTTTCTCCGGACGATTATTCGAAATCGTTTAAGGAATGGTGGCAGAAGGATTTACAGTCGATGGTTCTCCGTGACCGCAATCACCCTTCGGTTATTCTGTGGAGCATAGGAAATGAAATCCCGGAAGCTGCAGATAGTTCAGGATTAAGAATTGCCAAAAATCTCTCGGCAGAAGTGCGCAAACTTGACAATACCCGTGGAGTAACACAAGGGTTGGTTGATTTAAAAAGTTTAACAACAGGCAAAAGCGGTTGGGATGACATGGCACCGCTTATGAAAGAACTTGATGTTGCCGGGTATAATTATGCATACAATAAATACGAGGAACATCACGAAAAATATCCTGACCGTGTGATGGTTGCTACCGAATTTATGCCGCTTTATGCACTTGACAACTGGAAAATGGTAGAAAAGCTTCCGTATGTGATTGGCAATTTTGCATGGGTTGTAATGGATTACCTTGGTGAAGCAGGCGTCGGTCTTTCAAGGCTTGTTCCTGATGTTCCGGTAAAGCCTGGATCGCAGAAAGGAGATGGATTAGGTGCATTTTTCAACAGGGATTCATGGCCGATATTTAATGATTACCAGGGCGATATTGATTTGATTGGAAATATGAAACCCAGGTATTCTCATCAGCTTGTCGTATGGCGTAAAAGTCCGGTTGAAATGCTTGTCCATCGTCCGATTCCTGCGGGCATGAAAGAAATTGTAAGTCCATGGGGCTGGCCCGATGAACTGAAAAGCTGGAGTTGGCCGGGTCACGAAAAAGAAAAATTGCAGGTTCATGTTTATACACGCAGCAAACTTGTAAAACTTGAATTGAATGGCAAAGTCATAGGAGAACAGGTAGTTGACGGAGAGAATTCAATTACTGCTACATTCGAAGTAACTTATGAACCGGGTACGCTCGTTGCCCGCTGTTATGACAATGGGAAGGAGGTCGCGTCGCAGACACTGAAAACTGCAGGTGCACCCGCAGCAATCAGGTTAACCGCCGACAGGAGCGTGATCAGAGCCAGCCGTAATGACCTGGCATACATTAAAACAGAGGTGGTTGATGTCGATGGGAATGTAATTCCTTATGCCGATGATGTGAAGGTTAAATTTGGAATCTCAGGACAAGGTAAGTTGTCCGGAGTTGGAAATGGAAGTCCAACTGATCTGGCAAGCTTTCAGCAACCCGAAAGAAAAACTTTTCAAGGCGTATGTCTGGCGATTGTACGTCCGGAAACGACGCCCGGAAAAATCAATATAAAAGTAACGGCTGAAGGATTAAAAGCGGGTAACCTGGAAGTCACGGTTAAATAGCGGATAAGTCTGGAACACAATGTTACGTATTGGACATCTCTGATATTATCTAAGCCTGTAAAAATCAGAGATGTTTGATTTTCGTAAGTTCTTGTTTTATTTTAGTTATTATCCGGCACATTTCGTATTTACATTTGTACTTTCATTTAAAACGTATGACGATGGATACTCAAATTCAAAAACGCAAATTAGGAAACAGCGGCCTTGAAGTTTCAGCAATAGGACTCGGCTGCATGGGAATGAGCTTTGGCTATGGAACTATTTCCGATGAAAAGGAAATGATTTCAATGATCCGGAAAGCGGTTGATATGGGTGTCACTTTTTTTGACACAGCCGAAGTTTATGGCCCGTATATCAATGAGGAACTTGTAGGTAAGGCTCTTTCGCCAGTTCGCCACCGAGTGGTGATTGCCACCAAGTTTGGCTTCCAGTTCGATCCAAACACGAAGGCGAATCTGGGGCTGGCCAGTCGCCCGGAGCATATTAAAAAGGTTGTCGAAGGATCACTCAAACGACTCAAAACGGATTATATTGATTTATATTATCAGCATCGCGTCGATCCGAATGTCCCGATCGAAGATGTTGCAGGTGCGGTAAAAGACCTGATTCAGGAAGGGAAAGTGAAACATTTCGGACTTTCAGAAGCCGGGGTGCAAATCATCCGTCGTGCGCATGCTGTGCAACCTGTTACTGCATTACAAAGTGAATACTCTTTGTGGTGGCGGGAACCGGAGGAAGAAATAATCCCAACACTCGAAGAATTGGGGATTGGCTTTGTGCCGTTTAGTCCGCTTGGCAAGGGTTTCCTGACAGGAAAAATGGATCAAAACACAACTTTCGACCCTAAAGACTTCCGCAGTACTGTTCCCCGTTTGTCGCCTGAAAACCTTAAAGCAAATATGGCATTTGTAGATTTGGTTGCAGCTGTGGCACAGCGTAAAAAGGTGACACCTGCACAAATTGCGATCGCATGGATACTAGCACAAAGACCTTGGTTTGTTCCAATTCCAGGCACTACAAAGTTGCACCGTTTAAACGAGAATCTCGGGGCTGCCGCAGTAGAATTCACCCCTCAGGAACTTCAGGAAATTAACACTGCTTCATCTAAAATAGTAGCGCAAGGTGAAAGGTATTCAGGAGGTAGTGCAAAAATGATTAACAGGTAATAATCAGCCATGAGCATAAGTGAAACAGCACACAAAAACCACGAAGAACTGTGGCCGGATTACAAATCACGGGCAATGCAAGCCGACCCGGAACTGATTGAACTATTTGACAATTTTGCATTCGATGAGGTAATTAGTTATGGCAACCTGGATACCAAAACCCGCGTTATGATGATTTTAGGTTCCACCATCGCTTGCCAGGCCCAGGGAGAATACAAAATGATGGTAAATGCATCGCTTAATGTGGGTGTTACCCCTGTCGAGGTGAAAGAGATTTTATACCAGTCGGTTCCTTATGTGGGTATCGCTAAAGTGGTTGATTTCATATATCTTACAAATGAAATATTTACCGAACGTGGGATTGCACTCCCATTAGAAGGACAATCGACTACCACACCCGAAACGCGATTTGAAAAAGGACTGGAAGTACAGAAAGCAATTTTTGGAGAAGTGATTGATAAAATGTATGAAGAGTCACCTGCCAATCAGCTACATATTCAAAAATACCTGTCTGCCAATTGCTTTGGTGATTATTATACCCGGAAAGGGCTTGACCTTAAAATAAGAGAGCTTCTGACCTTTTCAATTCTTTTATCGTTGGGTGGTTGTGAGCCACAGCTTAAAGGGCATGTTCAAGGCAATTTAAATGTTGGAAACGATAAACAAGTTTTGCTCAACACTGTTACTCAGTTATTGCCTTATGTAGGATACCCCAGAACATTAAATGCCATAAGGTGTATAAATGAAGTAGTGCCGGAGTAAAATAAAATTAATAGTCATATGCAAAAGATAATATTGAATAATGGTGTAGAGATGCCCATTTTAGGATTCGGTGTTTATCAGGTACCTGATGCTGCAGAGTGTGAACAAAGCGTTCACGATGCGATACATGCCGGTTATCGTCTGATTGATACTGCGGCTGCCTACATGAATGAAGAGGCAGTTGGTAAAGCAATCAAAAAAAGTGGGGTGGCAAGGGAAGAACTCTTCATTACCACCAAACTCTGGATTCAGGATACTGGATTTGAAAACACAAAAAAAGCTTTTGAAAAATCGCTCAACAGGCTGAAACTGGATTATCTCGATTTGTATCTGATTCATCAGCCATATGGGGATGTTTACGGTTCTTGGAGGGCGATGCAAGACTTGTACAATGAAGGCAAAATCAAGGCAATCGGAGTTAGCAACTTCCACCCTGACCGTGTAATGGATTTGATTATTCACAACAAAGTAGTTCCTGCAGTAAACCAGATCGAAACACATCCTTTCTGTCAGCAGATTGAAACCGCTAAATTCTTACTGGATAAAAAAGTACAGATTGAATCATGGGGGCCATTTGCTGAAGGCAGAAATGACATTTTCAAAAATGAACTACTTGTTTCAATTGCCGCTAAATACGAGAAATCTGTTGCACAGGTTATTCTGCATTGGTTGATTCAAAGAGGTGTGGTTGTTATTCCAAAATCAGTTCATAAAGAAAGAATTATCGAGAACTTCAAAATTTTCGATTTTGAACTAAGTTCGGAAGATATAGATGCAATTGGTTCGCTCGACACCAGGAAAAGCTTGTTTTTTGACCATCGTGATCCTGAAATGGTGAAGTGGTTAGGTACAAGAAAACTAGATATTTAATATCAGGTAAGACTTATTTGAATTCAGACACAAGTAATCAGTAAAGAACAATTAGCAATCATTAATATGGAAACAAAGAAAGTAAAAGCATTCGGAACTGAGGCTGCAGATGCGCCTTTAAAACAAATGAACATCGGGCGCAGAGAAGTCACTGCAAAAGATATTGAAATCGAAATTTTGTATTGCGGTGTTTGTCATTCCGATTTGCACACGGCAAGAAATGACTGGGGCGGAACTATCTATCCTGCGGTTCCGGGTCACGAGATTGTTGGAAAAATTACGAAAGTAGGAAGTGAAGTCACCAAACTGAAAGTAGGAGATGTTGCTGCAATTGGCTGTCTGGTGGATTCGTGCCGCGAATGCGACAGTTGCAAGCACGATCTTGAACAATACTGTTTAAATGGAATGATAGGGACTTACAATGGGCCTGACAAACATTTGGGTGATCATACGTTCGGAGGTTATTCTGAAAAGATTGTAGTGGATGAACACTTCGTTCTGAAAGTCCCTTCAAACCTTGATTTGGCAGCCGTTGCACCTTTGCTCTGTGCCGGAATTACGACATGGTCGCCGCTTCGTCATTGGAAAGTTGGCGAAGGGAGCAAGGTAGCGGTGGTAGGCTTAGGCGGATTGGGACATATGGCCATTAACTGGCAAAAGGTTTAGGTGCAGAGGTTACCCTCTTTTCAAGATCGCCGGGTAAAACGGAAGATGCCCTTGAACTTGGAGCTGACGAAGTTATTATCTCAACAGACGATGATCAGATGAAAGCTGCAAAAGGGAAATTTGATTTGATTATTGATACCGTTCCCTATGGTCATGATGTTAATCCATATGTTTCCACTTTAAATATCAGCGGCACCTTGGTTTTGGTTGGTTATTTGGGCGGACTGGAACCGTTTTTAAGTACCGTACCAATGATTTTGGGTCGGAAATCCGTTGCTGGTTCTGTAATAGGTGGCATTGCCGAAACACAGGAAATGCTCGATTTCTGCGGCGAACACAACATCGTATCCGAAATCGAAATCATCAAAATGCAGGACATTAATAAGGCATACGAAAGAATGCTGAAAAGCGATGTGCGCTATCGTTTCGTAATTGACATGGCGTCCTTATAAAAGGAATTTTGAAGAGGTTGTATCAAAGTCAATTTTAACCACAATGTTCACAAGGTAAGCACAACGGTCACAAAGTTAAAGCAATGTATTTTTGCTATTTGTGAACTTTGTGCGGATTCTTTGTGATCATTGTGGTTAATTTCTTTCTTCTTTTGAGACAACCGTGTCTAAAAAATATTTAGCAATGAAGAATGTAATTATCCTGGGTGCCAGTGGCAATATCGCCAGAAATGTGATCGATATTTTAGTGAAGAAGGAGGATATCGACCTTACACTTTTTCTTCGTAACTATATGCAGCGGAGTAATTACAACGTTGTTCTATCCGCTTACAGCGATTGTTTTTGCGGCGAACAGTTACTCGCGTACCATCGTAATCGCTATTTGAATTTTTCATTACACCTTCTGCCCGAACGTGAGTAAATTATTGTCAGGATCAAGCATAGAAAATTCCTTTTGTCCCCAGGGTTTTATTTGCAAATGTCCTGCCGGATGTATACTCAGTTTATTGTCCCGCATTGCCTGATACAATTCTTCAATATTATCAGTACGGATATATACCTGTCCGTAATTTTCTTTTGGATCAAGTTCTTTAAATTCAAAAAAGTGAATTTGAATACTGTCTTTTTGCACCATCAGGTAGCCTTCGTAATCAGCATTGCCAAATTCCCGGAAATCTAATTTGTTGATATAAAAGTCCCTTGTAATGGCTTTATTACGCATGGGTAGCTTTGGATTGATGTCTGTAAGCATATCTATTTACACGTAATTATTTTTTGAATTGCTTTTGTATTTTTGCAAGTAATTCTTTTTTGCTAATGGGTTTTGCTATATAATCGTTGCAACCCGCTTCAATAGCTTTTTCACGGTCGCCCGTTAACCCAAAAGCTGTCTGTGCAATTATGACCACATCTTTGTTGAATTTGCGGATTTGGCGGGTGGCTTCATATCCGTTGAAATCAGGCATTTGAATATCCATCAATATTATATCAATGTCAGGTCTGCTGTTGCAAATTGCAACAGTTTCAATACCGGTCTTTGCTTTTATAATTTCATTACTAATACCCTTGACATTTATCGAAATCAGTTTTTCCGATATTTCATCGTCTTCGGCAATAAGTATTTTTAGCTTCAAAGTATCGGTTATAATCTTATTCTTGTTGCCTTCAGCCGGAATCCTGTTTTTTACTTCCGGTTCAGCATTATAAGGCAAAGTGAAATAAAACGTTGAGCCAATTCCTTCTTCGCTTTCGAGCCAAATTTTTCCACCCAACATTTCGACATACGATTTAGTAATCGACAACCCCAACCCTGCACCCTGGCGTGCTTGCAAGTCTTCAATATCAGCCTGAATAAAACGTTCAAAGACGGCTTCCTGACGGTCTTTTGGAATTCCTATTCCAGTGTCTTTTGCATAAAACTGGAGTTCCTTTAATTGAGTTGGTGAGTCAATCAAATAATACCCAAATTCTATTGAGCCAGAAGGTGTGTATTTAATGGCATTTTTAATGAGGTTGGAAAGAATGGCATATAATTTTTCGCGGTCGGTAATGATGATGGCTTCTTTTGCAGGCAAAGAGTTTCTGAATGAAAGGGTCATCCCTTTTGCTTCCACTTCAGGTTTGAAAAAGGTATAAATATATTCGATTTGCTCGTTGATATTCGATTCCTTCATTTCTAATTTCATAAGTCCTGCTTCAATTTTCGAAATATCAACAATATCGTTGATGATATTGAGCATTCGAATACCGCTTTTTTCAATAATTCTGATGTACTCTTGCTGCTGATCTCCTGTAAGATCGGGGTTTTTCAATAATTCAGAAAAACCTAAAATGCCGTTCATTGGTGTACGTATTTCATGTGACATATTGGCAAGAAATGCAGACTTCAAACGGTCGCTTTTTTCAGCGTTTTCTTTCGCAATGGTTAACTCCTCTAAAAAACTTTTAGTGATTTGTTCTGAGATTTCTGCTTTTTCTTTTGCAATAATTAATTCTTCATTTCTTTTCTTTAGTAATTCCGCTTGTTTAAGTTCTGTCATATCTCTAAAAACAGCAATTGTGCCTATGATATTTCCATTTTCATCGTAATTGGGTGTTGCGGTTACTAACAGATTTTTATTGGTCTTATCGGAAAGTGTGATTAATAAATCGTAAGTGCTAATTTCAGAAGATTTACGTTTATTCGTTTGTTGGTCAATTATATTCCATTCATTGTCATCAATAAAATCACGAAGATTTCTGCCTGTTAGGCTACCTTTTTGAACACCAAAAATATCACACGCAGCTGAATTTGACAAAGTAAATATTTCGTCAAAATTCATTAAACTAAATCCTTCCCCAATATTATTTACTATTGTTTGCAACCTATTTTCTTTGGATTGTAATTGGTGGTATAAATTTGATGTGGCTTCGTAATTATTTTTTATATCATCGATCATCATATTTAAGCCAATAGCAATCGCCTCAATATCATCATTGTTGTTAGTCAGTTCAGCTTGAACGGAATAATCGCCTTGCGCTATTTTGGTTATAACATCAAGTATTTCTTCAATTCTTTTTTGTTCGATATTCATATTCCGAAGACTTTTTATTTCGATTTGAACCATTCGATTGCACTTTCCTGTGTAGGAAATAGCTTTATATCACTAATCTTTAAAAATGCAATAATAAATGATGCAATAATTTTTGCAACTGGATTTCCGACAACAAAAGCTGTTTTTTCAACGTGGTTTTCAGTTAGAAGTTTTTGAAAAATTTCTCTTGCTTCTTTAGAGGGTTTTCCTGCATTATTAAGATCAATCAGTCTATAAATTTTTCCTTTAGTTTCTTTTAATATTTTAGTATCTATTTCATACATCGCGTTCGCAATTTCTTCATTCGGTGAGCCAACAGCGTTATATATGATAATATTATTTTCTAATATTTTGATTACGATATCTTTTACATGAATTTCATTTTCGCCTGTTAGTTTTATTTCGATTTTCTTTGTCATGACTATTCATTTTAAAGGTTTTGTAGCATTGGCTATAATATTTCGCAGTTAAATGCAGACAGGGATTTTAAACACTGAACCTACCTTTTAGTGCTACACTTCAAATGTACACTTTCTAGTCAACAATGCACCGAAATTCTGGAGGCTTTCAAGAACGCCTCCGTAATGGCGGTACAAGGCTTATTAACAAGAAAATTGCCCCGCATCTTAATGAATCGTTGTATATGTGCCCTTCGTCCAAAATATCCGGTGGACATTTTGGACGAAGGAAGGAGTGTAGGTCCCTTATGTAACAGTGATGTGATGGGCACTTCCTATAATGGTTGTTTCTCAGTTCTGTCCACTCGATTACAAGCTGGCTTTTTTGTCTTTCATTATTCCGATTTTAATTTTTAATGCATTGCCATTCTGTCCTTGCTTTGTGGCAGGTAAGCATTTCGGCTTATTCAGGTTATGTCTTGGCTCTCTTGAAAGACCAGTCAACGTCAGGGTTCGGAATCACGGCTTGTTTATATGTTTTTTTATAATCGAAATCAAATTTGCCTTATTAATAGGTTTGCTGATATATGCGTTACAACCCGCATTTTTAACTTTTTCCTCTTCACCTGATAATGCAAAAGCTGTCTGGGCAATGATTATCACTACTTCATTGAAAAGTCTGATTTGGCGAGTAGCTTCGTAACCATTCATTATTGGCATCTGAATGTCCATTAAAACCACATCGATGTCTGGATTCAATTTGCAAACTTCAACTGCTTCTGCACCATTTCGTACTATCAGTAATTCACTACTAATAGGGCTTAGTATTATTTTTAAGAATTGTTCAGCGTTTTCGTCATCTTCGGCAATAAGGATTTTTAACTTGTTATACATTTCATTATTGCTGATTGTGATATTTCCCGGTACTGAATTTTTCGTAAGGCTTTCGGGTGAAAAAGGTAAAGTGAAATAAAAAATTGAGCCTTTTCCATGTACACTTTCAACCCATATTTTACCACCCATTAGTTCAACATAAGCCTTAGTTATAGAAAGACCCAATCCGGCACCTTGTCTGGCTTGCCTATCTGAAATATCAGCCTGAATAAAACGCTCAAAAATGGCTTTCTGCCGGTCACTTGGAATACCAATTCCAGTATCAGCAATATAAAATTCTATATATGAACGGTGATTCGTGTTTTTTATATTATACCCAATTTCGATTTTACCACAATCTGTATATTTTATGGCATTTTTAATTAGGTTTAGAAGAATAGCATATAATTTTTCACGGTCTGTTTTTAAAATAACTTCGTTTTTTTGAAATGTTGTGTTGTGGATGAGTTGAATTTCCTTTTTGTCAACTTCAGGTTTGAAGAAAGTACAGGCATACTCAATTTGCTCATTTATATTTATTTCTGAAATTCGTAATTCTACCAAACCTGATTCAATTTTTGAAATATCAACAATATCGTTGATGATATTTAACATGCGTTGTCCACTTTTCTCGATAATCTTAATGTATTCGCGTTGTTGGTCACCGGTTAGACCCTCTTCTTTAAGGAGTTCTGCAAATCCTAATATTCCATTCATCGGAGTGCGTATTTCGTGGCTAATATTAGCCAAAAAAGCTGTTTTAAGTTTATCGCTTTCTTCGGCGTGTTCTTTAGCGGTAATAAGCTCATCAATCATTTTTTTCCTTTCCGAAATATCCCTTGAAACACCAAGAATACCAATAGGTTCATTGTTTTTGTCGGTTATTAGCGATGCTTTTACTTCTGTCCATACAGTAGTTGTGTCTTTTCGGATCATTTCCAACTCTATTGATTTCTGCAGAACAGAATTTTCCAGGCTATTTGATTTATCCAAAAAAATATGGGATAGTACTTTTACGACCTTTTGGTATGAGGCCGGTGTTAACACTTCGATTAATTTCTGTTTTATTGCTTCTTCGGGTTCAAAACCCCTTAATACTTTTACCGCTGGGCTAATGTATGTATAGTTTAAATCCATGTCGAGAACAAAAATTACATCACCTGAATTATCGGCCAGGAGACGGTATTTCGACTCACTTTCAGCAAGGGCATCTTGTTTTCTTTTTAATTCGCAATGTTGATATGAATTTACTATAACTGAAGGAAGCTTAAATAAATATTTTTCACCCTTTGTAAGATAATCGTTTGCTCCAAGCTTCAGTGCTTGCACTGCTAATTCTTCATTTCCCTGACCGGTTACCAGGATGATGGGAATACATAGTTTTTTGTTCTGTCGTATGGTCTTAATCAATTCCAGGGCATCCATTCCCGCTAATCGATAATCCATTACGATTACTTTATGTTTATACGATTCTGGATTTTCTAATTTTAATAATGCTTTTTCCGCTGTGTCCACAGCATCAATCTGAATAAACGGGGCATATTGTGAAAAATGACGGACCGTAAGATCAATATCGACTGTATGGTGTTCGATGTACAGGACATTAATTACCTCTGATTTATATAAATCATTCTCCTTAAAATTAGTAATGGCTGAATTGATTATATCCGGGAGATGTAAAATATACCCTAATCGTTTTACAATATAGTCGTCAGCACCTGCTTTAAGAGCTGAAACTGCTGCTTCTTCATCTCCTGAACCTGTTAGCATGATAACCGGGAAGTTTAATTTCCGCTGCCTGGTTTCCATAAGAAATTCAAGTCCATTACCATCAGGCAAATTCACATCCAGAAGAGCGATGTCGAACAAAAGGTTTGTATCAAGATACTTTCTCGCTTGTTCCAATGTTGAAGCATGTTCAATAATGCAATCCGGAATATACCCTATAAGCCCTCTTTTCGTCAAATCGGCGTCGGTAATATTGTCTTCAAGAAGTAAAATTCTCATAAAGCTCTTTAGTTTTAAATTAATTACAATTTAACCTACAAGGGTTTGTTAATTACCCTCCAATATAAGTCGATATGATTAGCCACATCAAGAAATTTCTCAAAATCGACCGGTTTAACAATATAAGAATTGGCACCTAACCTATATGCTGCTTGTAAGTCGGATGATTCTGAAGAAGTCGTCAGGATTACGACCGGAATTGCTTTGAAGTCGGGATGGGATTTAATTTTTTGAAGTACTTCCAGCCCATTTATTTTCGGCATATTAAGGTCAAGCAGTACAACGACAGGCCATAGTTCTCCCTTTTCCCATCGTTCCATATATTGCAGAGCTTCTTCACCATCTCTTGCCACCTGTATGGGATTGGAAAGCTTTTTTGCAGCAAATGCCCGCAATGTAAGGTCCAGGTCGATAGGATTGTCTTCGACAATTAAGATGGGGTTGGTTGTGTTTTCTGTAAGCATATTATTGTTTTTTAGGAATTTCGAGATAAAAAGAGGAACCCGCACCAAGGGTACTTTCAGCCCATGCCCTTCCGTGCATCCTTTGCATTGCTTTGCTAACCATTGCCAGACCGATGCCAGTACCGGGAAATTCTTCGACCCTTTGAAGACGCTGAAAAATTTCAAAAATCTTTTGATGATACTTCATGTCGAAACCAATACCATTGTCATTGACGCTTATAATCCATGCCAAATCTTTTTCTTCAACGTCGATTTGAATTGATGGTTCAATGTTTCCTTTGGTAAATTTAATTGCATTTTCAACGAGGTTGCGAAGCGCTATGGTAAGTCCCTTACTGTCAGTAATGAGTTCGATATCTGGTATATTCACATTTATTTTAAAGTTACCGGCTTCCAAATCGGCATTGTAAATAGATAAAACAGACTTTACCAGATCTTTGATTTTTACATGCTCTGTGCTCAACTGACTTCGTTCCAAACGTGAATAATCTAAAAGGTCATTTATAAGTTGGTTCATTTGAAGGGTGGAGCGTCGTATTGTTTCAATAAAGATCTGAGCTTCTTCATTCAGGCCAGGTTTGTATAAATCCAATAATAATTTGCTGTAACCATCAATGCCACGTAGAGGTGCTTTAAGATCATGCGATACTGAATAAGTGAATGTTTCAAGCTCTTTGATAGAAGCCTCAAGCTGGGAGGTGCGAAGCTTTACCTTCATTTCAAGTTCTTCGTTGAGTTTTTGAATCTCTTCCTTGGATTTTTTGTTGGTTATTATTTGTTTCACCAATATTTCTTTCTGCTTTTCATTTTGTTCAAAAAGCCTGTTATTCTCAATTGAAATCCCGATTTGGTTGGCTACAATTTGTAAATGATCTAAATCAGTTCTTGTAAATTCGCGCCCTTCCTTTTCAGAATAAATGCATAGGATACCGGTAATCCGTCCTTCTGTCAGCATTTGTGCGCCTGCGAAAGACCTGAAGTTATAATTAGCCAATTCATTTTCAAACAGATATTCTGCAGAGATTAATTCATCAGAGTCATTATGAGCCTTTGGCTTATTTGTTGGCAAAACTTCTTTCGTGAAAACTGATCGGGCTGGAATAGATTCAGTCAGAGTATCAGGCTGAACACCAATACTTCCCAATAACTTCATTTCATCTTTCAACAGTACACGAACAACGCAAGCATCAACTTCAAATGTTTCTTTAACCTGTTTGATCATTTCGATAGTTTGATCTTTTGTTGAAAGTTTATCAATTCGTGCCGCTTTAACAGTTGAAATGAGTCGTAAGCGGGAATTCGTAAATTCAAGTTCTTTTGTTTTGATTTTTACAGCATACCGGAGCGTGTTGTTCCACAGCAATATGATCAGTATGATAAAGACTAAAATCAACCCCGGAATAATAATGTACCTTGTAAACCGAAATTCTGGTTTCGGGGCGAACCATTTTTCATGAAGCTCGTCAAATTTCCGATTATCCTTTAAGTGTATAAGTCCGGTATTTATAGTTTTTAATAAGGCGAAATTCCCTTCCTTTACAACAAAACAATATTCACGGGGTAACAGCGGATGTCCGACACGAATGAGATTTTCAATTTTAAGTTTTTCAAGAAAATTAGCCGTACCTGTATGGGAAACTATAGCCGCGTCGCATTTCTCTGCTGAAAGAAGTTTTAATGCCGCGGGTTCGTTGGCTGTAAGTATAAAATTGATGTCCGGATAATTAAGAAGTAAGTATTCTTCGAGTACTGATGAGGTTTGAACCGCGACTTTTTTGCCAGAAAGGTCTGTAATGTTTGATATTCCTTTCTGCCCTTTCCGGATGAAAATTTCATCATAAGTCACCTCATTTGGAATGGCATAATCAACAACACTGTCGCGCTCCATGGAATAAAACATATCCGATACCTGTACAGTGCCTTTTACCTCGAGCTCGTTTCTTATCCCAGGCCAATCGCCCAATTTAATTTTTACTTTAAATCCCATGTCTGCCGCTATTGCCCTGATCAGATCGATATGGAATCCGGCAGGTTTGCCATCTTTATCAAAAAACTCGTAAGGCGGGAAATTCGAATCGCAGCCGAAAACTATAGTATCCGGCAAGGCATTCTGAGAGTATGCCATCCGACCAGATATCATTAATAAAGCAAGAATACAATAGGCTACAATTTTCATTTGCATCAGATATTAGAAATTTTTCTTGTCAGATGTATTAGATTAAATTTTATCCTAGGTGCGATTTGCTTTTGAGTTTTTCCAATTCTTCTTTTAATTCAATGATCCGTATTTCCCTTCCAACAAACAAATCGTTGATTTCTTCCAGTTCTTTATTTGCGGCCTCAAGCTGGGCAGTACGTTCGATCACCCGGGCTTCAAGTTCGGCATTTAGTTTTTTATTTTCCGCTTCTGCTTTTTTTCTTTCGGTGACGTCTTCGATCATAGCCAAGGCATAGTAGGTCTGGTCTTTTTCGCTGTAAATTTTCGTAAGTGCCCGTGCCCCCCAGAATACCTCTCCATTCTTCTTTAGGTATCGCTTTTCGGTATAGTGGTTCTGAATTTTTCCTTCGCGCAGGTTTTTAACCGCTTCCACATCATTATCTAAATCTTCGGGGTAGGTGAATTCCCTAAAAGTTAACTGAAGTAACTCTTCTTTTGTGTAATCAAGCATATCGCAAAGTGCATTATTGACGCTAAGTAGATTTCCGGTAGACAGACTGGCTATTGCCATACCCAGCGGCCCTTCTTCAAATATCTTACGGAAGCGCTCCTCGCTTTCCTGAAGTGCAAGTTCGGACTGTTTGCTCTCTGTGATGTCGTGTGCAACCACTACTGAACCTATAATGGTTTGGTCGACATCATAAATTGGGCTGAAACTGTAACTGCCATGCCATGTTTTACCGATATCTTTTCGGTGCAGGGTAACTTCATCGTTGATGATTGTTTCTCCACGTAAAGCTCTTGGAACAGTCCACATTTCCATTGGAACTTTTTCGTCGTTTTCGTTAAAGACCTCCATGAATTCCGATTTCTCAGTCAGGGCTTTCTCGCATTCTTCGCGATTCTTAAACCGATGAAAGGTGATAAAAGCATCGTTAAAATCGATGTAATTACCTTCTGCATCAGAAATGAAGATCGCATCTGTCATGCTCGAAAAAGCTGCTTGAAGTGTCATCCGACTTTTCATCGCTTCTTCTTCGGCTTGTTTCCGTTCTGTAATATCATTTATAAATCCCCGTAATTTAATACCGACCCCATTCGAATCGCGCTCAATGACTACTCCTATTACATTTAACCAATGAATGGATTGGTCGGGATAAAGAATCCGAAAGTCAAAGTTATACTGATCGGGTCCATGGGGAGCTAAGCATAAATTAATGAAAGAGCTGCATTTTTCGCGATCGTCAACATGGGTGGCATCCATAAAAGTATTTACGTGCCATTGCCCTATATCCGTTAGTCCGTATAATTTGTCGTGGTTACTCGTTCTGGTCATGGAATTGGCAACTAAATCCATTTCCCAGGCAGCCACGTTGGCCAATTCAGAAGACAAACGTAAAAGTTCCTCGCTTTCTGCAAGCGCTACTTCGGCCTGTTTGCGTTCGGTAATGTCTTCGTGCTGTACAATTACATAAATTAATTTGCCTTCTGCATTGATAATGGGATATGCCAAATTCTGAAACCATCTTTTTTCAGGTTTTGAGATTTTTACTCCTGTTGTTTCTGAAGCGTGTTGAATATCAAAATTAACTTCCCATCTCACTATTTCTTTTTGTTCAAATACACTTTTAAGATGATTAATTACACCGGTTCTGATAATTTCGCCATCGTGTAAAATGTTATATTTTTTCCCTTCAATATCTTCGGGTTTTACGCCAAAAAGTTCGGACAGTTTGGGATTTATTTTTACACACCAACCTTCACTATCCAGGAGTTGAGTACTTGTGGAAGATTGAATAAATAATTGTTCGAAGAAGAATTGACTTTCTTTTAATTCTTCTTCGGCTTTCTTGCGTTCGGTGATGTCTTCTACTTTACCAATCATGCGAATAACTTTTCCGTTTTCATCCAGTAAAGTTTCAGCAATTGCGTGAATATTTCTGTAAGTTCCGTCGTTTTTAATTACTCTGTATTCAAGATCATACGGTCGCTTGCCAGACAATACATCAACGAAAATTGAAAGGATGTGGGGGCGGTCTTCTGGATGAACTAAGTTATCGACAAAGTGTTTGAATACCAATTCTGTTGGCATTTCCTGATCAACATCAAATATGTGGAACATATTTTCTGACCAGCTTGCAGTGTCAGAAGCAACATCGTACTCCCAACTTCCTGTATTGCCAATTCGCTCTGCTTCCGAAAGATTGTGTTCACTTTTCTTTAGTCTATCTTCGGCCATTTTTCGCTCAGTGATGTTATGAATTGAACCCACCAGAAACCTGTTGCCGGATTCATCAATGAAACGAGTTTTCCTTGTGATAATGGTGTTTGTTTGTTTTCCCACAATAAGCTCTTCTTCTCTGTAGTCGGGAATGCCTGTATCAAGAACATTTCTGTCAATTTCGAGAAAATGTTTCCGCTCATTTTCCGGAACGTTTTCAGCAAGTGTTTTACCTATCACACTTTTTTCATTCAATCCAAATAAATCGAAAAAGGCTTGATTGGCAAAAATGATACGATGGTCGTTATCTTTTAGGAAAATAGGATCACCTACTAATTCTAGAATAATCCTTTTTTGTTCCTTCTCATCACGCAACCTAATTTCCCCTTTTTTACGCTCAGTAATATCTTCAACGCTTGACCAAATGTATTTTTGACCCTTTCGTTCCATAATATTTCCTTGCAATCGTACGGAAACTAAATAGCCATCCTTATGAATGTATTCTTTCTCATAAGGGCCATAGTTACCTTTGGTTTCTAGGCTTTTTAATTGTTCAGCTTCTTGCAGAGAATATTTTTCAGGAGTGATATCCCAATAAGTAAGATTTAAGGTTTCTTCAAGTGTTCGACCTATTATTTTACAAAAAGCAGGATTGGCATCTATAAGTTTTCCGTTTATAGCAGTAAGCAACAGTCCTATGGGTGATTCAGCAAATAACGAACGGTTGTATTCTTTACTATTCTGTAAATCTTCATTAAGCACGGTTTGCTCCAGTTTCTGAAATGTCATTTCACTGATCATCTGGGTCATATTCAGCAAAAAATCCATGGCCGTTTTAACCTTTTCCTCTGAAACTACTGGTACAATTTCTAGGGCTTTCAAGTATTCTTCTTCATCAAAGCCATACTTTTCGGCTTGGTTTTTAAAAAACTTTCGATCGGGTTCTTCAAAAAAGAACTGTCCGGAAAACAAGTTGGCAATATGTTCCCCGTTTATTACAATAGGTACAGCCACATCAACCAATCCATTTAAACATTTGTAGAAATGATATTTCTCGCCAGCAGCTAATTTCCCGGCTAATATCGTATCGCTAATGGTACACTTTTTCGAAGTTTCGGGATTTACACGGTGAAAATGAGTGCACATTTGTCTCCATCCTGATTTGGATAAAACTTTTCCCTCAAGGTCTAAAATGGCTGTTACAAATCCTGTTGACTTGTTGAACCCTTCAAGCAGTATGTCAATTTTATCAAAATCAATTAAATCCAGAATATTAATTTTCATAATTCAATGATTGGGACATTTCACCAAAGTTAATTATCATTTCTTTTAAAACCAAATTACTCCTTATTCTTGTCCGCACAAGCCTTTCTATGGGAAAGTCAGGGGCAAGAAAAGGAGCATAAACCTTGCCGGTTAATGATTTATATGGAATTTACATCTACCAAAAAGTTGAAATATGTCACAAAATCAGGCCCCTTGTTTTCCATGACTTTTACTGGATAAATATTTTTTATTGAGTCGACTAATGTCGGAATTAATAAAATATGTCTTTGTCCATTTGAGAAACTGTCAATGAGTTGAATTTAGAGTGACGCAGTACAATGACTGTTAACGTTCCGCTGTCTATTTCGGCAGTCATATTTTTTGTGCGATTAGCTTGTATTAATTATTCTTCATGTCGATTTACTAAAAGTGATTCTTCTTCTTTTTTTAGTTTTGCTTTTTTTAGATACCGGCTATAGTAAACAGCTATTATCAATGCAAAAAATCCCTCTATTAAAACTGTTGTCTGTGCTCCGATATAATGAGAAACAGCGCCTATTAGTAAGCTGCCAATAGGCATCATTGTAGTTAATGCCATCAGATAAA
>Ga0209386_1000373_pt1 | contig 22889 bp, 25 predicted proteins | sample NGEPertwo_FD_184510 | JGI IMG/M metagenome (GOLD analysis project Ga0209386, IMG submission 184510) | Arctic peat soil microbial communities from the Barrow Environmental Observatory site, Barrow, Alaska, USA - NGEE Permafrost154B-two... | ecosystem: Environmental > Terrestrial > Soil > Wetlands...
TCTTTTCTTACTAATCAGCTAAAAACCCTTGAAAAAGCTAGTTAATCATTAATAATCAAAGGGCAACAATCACATTAGGCTACCTGGAAATCACAGAAGCAGCGATTTAGAGGGTGCGAAACTTAAGATACAATATAACATGTTTATGCGATATGCAATTAAACTAATATTTCTATGAGACTTTGGTGGCTGACCGTGCAACCACGAAGACATTCTGTCTATAATTCTTTAATATGAGCTGCACTGACCTATTTCCATTGTATTCATTGACTTCAATGGTGAAAATCATATCTAGTTTGACGGAGTTTTTTAATCCCCGGTTCATTTTATCCAATTCATCGCTTCCGAATTGATGGATGATCAAGTCTTGGAACGCGTTAATATCTCCGAAGTAAACACAATCCAGTGTTTTATGACTCTTGGTTAAGAGTTTCAATTTCAATACATTTTTCTTAGCGCCGAGAACGGAACTCCTCGAAACAGAAATGTCAGTCTCCGCGAAAAGCGGTTTCGAATTCCCTTTACCGTAAGGTTCAAGGATTGTTAAATCTTCCGCTAGCGCAAGATTGATTTTATCCAGTGAAATTAAACCATCCACGCGAATTTTGCGAATCAAATCTTCCTCCGTTAAGTGGGTTAATTGATTCAACTGCTCTCTTAAGGCCTCCACCTTATCCGTGTCAAGGGACAAGCCGGCGGCCATCTCATGTCCACCAAATCTCGTTAATAATTCGTGGCACTTGGTTAGCTCTTCAAACATATTGTAGCCTTCAATGGATCTACCCGAACCCTTAACCCCCTGTTCAGCATCCGTAAGTACAATGGTTGGAACATTATAACGTTCTCGAATTTTACCAGCAATGATGCCTGCAATACTTTCATGAATATCGGGTTTATAAACAATAAAAACCTTGTCCCTCTTTATGGTAGAGCTCTCAATGATCTGGACAATTTCCTCAACGCCCTTGAGCGTCATATCCTTGCGTTCTGTATTTAGTTGATGAAGCTCCAAGGCTAGTTCACTTGCCTCCTGGAGATGATCAGACAACAATAGCCTTAAGCCCTTTTTAGCACTATCTAATCTTCCAGAAGCATTGATGCAGGGACCGATGATAAATCCTAGGGAATAAACCTCGATGGTCTTGCCCTCAATACCCGTTTGTTTGATCAAGGCTTTAAGCCCGATATTTTGAGTTTCGTTGAGCATTTGGAGCCCTTTTTTAACGAAAAGCCTATTTTCTCCTATTAAGTCCACGACATCACAAACTGTCGCGATCGCTACATATTCGATAAAGGAAAAAGCTTCCTTTATCGGAATACTCATTTCTTCAAATAAAACTTGAATCAACTTAAAGGCCACACCAGCGCCACACAGTATTTTGAAAGGATAAGGACAATCTATCTGCTTTATATCGATGATCGCGTCGGCATTAGGCTTTTGATAACTGCGCGCTCCTTGACGGTCTTCCGTAAAGGGCACTTCATGGTGGTCAGTAATGATGACTGTCATACCTAGGCTTTTAGCATAATTAATCGGATCAATGGCTGATATACCATTATCACAGGTTATAAGGGTATCAATCCCTTCATCTTTAGCCTTTTTAATCATCGCTTCATTGATTCCATAACCATCTTGAATTCTATGAGGTATGTCATAATCTACGTTCGCCTTACACCTCAACAAGGCCTTATAGAGCAAGCACGTGCTAATAACGCCATCCACGTCGTAATCGCCAACAATCCTAATCTTTTTTCCTTCGGCAATTTTAAGTTTTATGAGACCTACACCCTTCTCAAGATCTTTCATCATCCTGGGATCATGTAACTGGTCAAAGTCTGGCTTAATAAAACTTACAGCGCTATCAAACTCAGATATACCTCTATTGACTAATACTTTACAGAGTAAATCACTAATATTAAGTTTATGAGCATATTTTTCCAACATGTTTTCCTGGTTTCGAATTGACCACTTTTCCAAATCTAATCCTCAACTTTCTGCTATCAACGATTTAATAGACATGTTGCTTTTTTCACTTGTCATCTAAGCTGCGACCTTTAGCTTCTGGTCTCCGACTTCTCACCTCTATTTTCACCTGACAACGTTGACAGGTATCTGCTAGGCCTTCTTCCACAGGGCATTGCGCATCTCTTGGGCTGCAAGGTTCTGCGTGAATGAGAACATGAGTCCCTTGTAATCTCATATTTATTTCTTGTTCAATCACATCACACAGTTCATGAACGTCAACTACTGCAGTGTATTTAGCGACCACCAGATGTAAATCAGCATGTCTTTGCGCTCCGGCTTTGCGAGTGCGGAGTTCGTGAAATTCAACAAATTCTTCGGCATGGCGTAGCAGGACTTCGGCAATAATGGCACGTTCCTCATCTGGCAAACTAACATCAACTAAGGGCGCGAAGGCTTTCTTCGTCAAGTCAAAGGAGGCCTTGATGATCATCAGTGCTACCCCGAGCGCTATGATCGGATCTAAGAATGTCCACCCCGTAATCTTAATTAAGAGAAGACCGATAAAAACCCCACCAGATGTGTAAACATCTGTCCTCAAATGCAAAGCATCCGCTTCAAGCGCCACAGAATCAGTTCGCTTGGCCACTGCCATGAGTTTGGTCGATACAATCAAATTAATCACTGCAGAAACTCCCATGATGAGCAGGCCTAACCCCAGACCCAATTCACCAACATGGCCTCCTTCACCCTCAATAATCTGCTGGAACTTTTGAAGGGCTTGGACGATAATCATAAGTGCTGCAACGAAGATCAAAGCGGCCTCTATCGTGCCAGATACATTTTCTATTTTTCCATGTCCGTAGGCATGTTCTGAATCGGCAGGTTTTCCCGATTCCCTCACCGCAAAGAGTGCAATGAACGCTGCCAGTAAATCAATTCCAGAGTGAATACCTTCTGATAAGATACTAACTGACCCACTCATTAAGCCAATCGTCACTTTTGCAACCGTTAAAAAAGTATTAGAGGCGACAGATAATGAAGCCACCCGCGTCTTGTCTTCCACGATTAAACTCTCCTCACCTTCCATAGTAACTTCTGCCAACTATAGAAAACTGGCTAGTGCCAAGCCTTCCTGCACTGTTATGGCGAGAAGTGATCATCCAGCAAGTCATTCTGATGAACGTACAAAAATAGGACCCCCCTAGAAGGAAGTCCCACGGATTACTCCGCTGCCTCAATAGCTTGAAGCCCAGCTTATTTGCCTGACGACTATAGTCTATGCTTAAGATACCAAATATTGAACCGTAAAGCAAGGTTTTTCTATACTCGCACTTAGAGCGTCTTAAAGTGTTAGGATGTTTCCATAAATAATCAAACTTATACCTAATATGACACGCAGAACGGTGGGCGCAAAGCTCCATAGAATCTGACTCTTTTTTCCTTTAGGAATAATTCCAGTACCGACCACCAAGGCCCAAAGGATGATTGCTACTATAGGGGTAACGAAGGCACCAAAGAGAACTAAACTAATCAGTCCACCTACCAGGCCGTTGACAACTTGGCTTTTATTCGCAATCTTCCCAACAACCAGCAAGAGCAGGCTACCTACAACGCCCCCCAAAAGGAGACGGGGTTCCCAAAACAAAAATTGATCTAGATCATGAACAAGAAAGTTAATCCCACTTAAGGCCGCCGTTGCCAATAAGGCTCCCCTAACGCCACCGAAAAAAATTATTCCAGCGCAAAGTAGTAGGGCGGCCTCAAGTATCACGAGAAAAATGAATCCCAAGTAGCTCACCTCCTGCGCTTTTCTGCTAGTATTAACCAAAACTATCCATTCTAAACTTTAATCAATGAACGATCAGTCAACAATGTGAAGAGGACCCCCTTCAACGGGGATCCTCTTCACAAATAGCCAGACGTTTAGAAGAAGTTTCTTAGAATACGATACCCATAGCGATGAGTAACAGAATGATTACGACGACAGCAGCGATTCCTGCGCCAGCTCCATTTGCTCCTAACATAGTTCTAACCTCCTTTGTGATAAAATTTTATTGCTTTAGCGATTTAGAATATTACGCCTAAGGCAATTAAGATCAGGATTGCGACGGCAATAATACCAACGCCTACGCCCACGGGTGCAGCGACTGGTGCAACTGGTGCGCATACAGGTCTGCAACAAGCTCCATATCCGTACATAAATGCTCCTCCTTTATAGCTTGACAATTTCATAGGATATACTCTAGAATACGATGCCCATTGCGATCAGTAACAAGATCACTACGACCACAATTGCAATTCCACACCCAGCTCCAAGCATAGCCTGAACCTCCTAATGCTACTTATTCAGTCGATTTAGCAAGAATATATTAATCCTAAGGCAATTAAGATCAGAATTGCGACGGCAATAACGCCAACACCCACGCCAGCAGTCGCAACAGGTGCAACAGGGGCGCATACAGGTCTGCAACAAGCTCCATATCCGTACATAGAATACCCTCCTTTTTAATTTTTTTCTTGGTTGTTAGTGCTTTTGACGTTCTAACAACCTCCTAATTCTGTCTTGGTATTTCTTGGGTACACAGTAAGATATGTCTGAAGCTCTAAAATGTTAATATTTTCCATAAAAATAATTTTGGCAATATTAAAGACGCTCCCCGGTTGGTCGGGAGAGCGTCCTTGAATTAGGAACTAATAACCTGAACTTTTCAGGCGTCGGGTAAATTCATTCATCCCCATAGATGCATAGCAATAAACGCGATGAAGGTTCCAGGCATCTGCCTTGTCATCCGCCCATCCACGTGCTGTGGTAACCGCCATCAGATACCCGGCATCTTTCACCTTCTGCACAACATTGGGATTTAGATCTCCATACGGGTAAGCGAAAAAGTTTACCGTTTGCCCTAACTCTTTTTCTAAGAGTTCTTTTGGAGGGCGAAGTTCACTTAATATCGTGGAAGGATCTATTTTTGTTAAATAAGGATGCTTGGTCGTGTGACCTTCGATTTCCCACCCATTGGCAACCAGCTCTTTGAGCTGCGGCCAAGACATAAAGCCTTCTCCGTTAATATAGCTGGTCACCATGAACACGGTGGCTGTATACCCATGCTTCTTTAAAATAGGAAAAGCGGTGGTATAGTTATCGACGTACCCATCATCAAACGTAATAACAATCGGTCTTTCAGGGAGTGTCCCCCCCTTATACAAGGCCTGGTATAACTGTTCTAAAGAAACGCTTTGATACCCTTTGTCCTGCAAATACGCCATTTGAGCTTCAAACTGTTTAGGGGGCATTCTTAATTCATTACCATTCTCCAGCTTAATGGAATGGTAATATAGGATGGGGATCCCTTCCGCAGCTTGAAGGCTTGATAACTTTGATTGCTTCTGTGATGCTTGTTCCTGGTCAGATTCAGTGGTTGGATTGGTTGGGGTCAATTGGCTTTTGGAAGGTGGGGGTGGTTGTTGTCTCGCGCATCCACTGCTTCCAAATACAAGGAAAACGAATAGGAGAACTCCAATGATTTTCTTTACCAACGTTAACTCCTTTATGCTCACTAGATATAAAATATTAATAGAGATTAGGCACGAGCAGCTTTGCCTTTGCCGCCTTTACGGGGTGTTTTCTTCATGTGTGTCTTTACTTCCAAGAGAACTTGACTGGCAATAAAGATAGAGGAATAAGCTCCCGTAAATACCCCTAACAGCATCGCCAAAGAAAACATTCTTGTGGATTCTCCACCGAGAATAAACAGCGAGAGCAGAGCGATTAATACCGTGATGGAGGTGTTAATAGAACGGCGCATGGTCTGCCAAATAGATTTATCCACCATATCGCCATAACTGTCGGCCCGCCTCATCTTGCCTTGGTTCTCACGAATCCGGTCAAAGATAATCACGGTATCATTAATGGAGTAACCAATAATTGTCAAGATGGCTGCCACAAACGCCGAATCAATTTCCCATTGGAACAACGAGAAAATCCCGACAACCACTAACACATCGTGTACGAGGGCAATAATTCCAGAGATGGCAAAGACAAACTCGAATCTGATCGTAATATAAATGATCATCATGCCTATCGCAATGATCAAAGCATAGATTGCATTGCGGGCGAGCTCCTGCCCGATCGCAGGACCAACTTTATCTTCTTTAAGAGCCGTTTTATCATACTCTCCGACCTGAGTTTGCAAGGCCGTCATTAATTCAGCCCGTTTATCTTCTTCAAGTGCTTCTGTTCGGATCAAGGCGGTTGTATTTCCATCCGACAACTGCACAGGGCCTTCGAGACCCACCGATTTCATCGTATCCGTAATAGCAGCCTGTGTCACTGCCTTATTAAAGTTCACGTCCAGCATGGTTCCGCCTTTAAAGTCAATCCCCAAATTCAGTCCCTGCATCACCAAGGAAATCACTCCCGGGATAATAATCAAGAGTGAAATAGCATACCACCAAAGCCGTTTCTTAACAATGTTAAAATAGAGTGGGTGTATCTTTTGGACGTCATCGTACGTCGCTGCATGTCCATGTTTCTCCATTATACATCCCTCCTAACGCCAAACCATGTCGTATTCATTTTGGGCTTAATTCCCACCGTTAAGCGTAATACGAGTCGAGTAAACGTAATGGTGGTAAATAAGCTCGCCAAAATCCCGATGCCCAAGGTAAGGGCAAATCCCTTGATAGAACCAGATCCAAACGTGTAAAGGGTTAGCGCAGCAATGAGCGTCGTCACATGAGCATCAATCACCGTAACGAAGGCTCGACTAAAGCCTGATTCTACGCCAGCTCGCAACGATTTTCCAACCCGTATTTCCTCTTTCACGCGTTCGTAGATGATGATATTAAAGTCGACTGCCATACCAATCGAGAGAATAAAGCCGGCGATACCCGGAAGCGTCAGTACCACTCCAAACATCCAGAAAATCCATAGGACGATGAGTGCATATACAACTAAGGAAAAATCAGCGACAATTCCAGGTAAACGGTAGAAGACGAGCATAAATAGGAAAATAAAGATTAGACCGTATAGTCCAGCCTGTATACTTCTGTTTAACGAGTCAACACCAAGAGAAGCTCCCACTTGACGTTTTTCAGCAATACTCATGCTCACAGGCAAGGACCCTGAACGCATAAGTACGGCATGATTTGCAGCGTCTTCTAACGTGTCATATCCAGTAATCTCGGCTTGACCATCCAGAATTGGTGTGTTAACGGATGGATTGGTCAAGAGTTTGTCATCTAAATAAACGCCAAGTCTTTGACCGACCAACTTGGTTGTTAACGCTGCAAATTTTTTACCTCCGTCTGGTGAGAAAGTTAAATTAACAACATATTGTCCTGCTTGCTGGGCTTGACCTCCCTTAGCGTCTTTGAGATCATCCCCTTGCAACATAATATTACCTTCAGGATCTCTAAAGGTTAACTTAGCCGTTGTTTTCAAAATATCCACCGCTTTATCGGGATCCGTAACACCCGCTAAATCGACAATAATACGTTTCTTATCATAGTCTGCTTGGACTATGGGCTCGGATACGCCAAGATCATTCACCCGGTTTGATATGATTGCTTTAGCTTTGTCGATATCATCTCTGGTAATTGGTGTACCATTTTTATCTTGTTCTGCCTGTAGTACTAAGTGCACTCCACCGCGCAGGTCAAGTCCCAAGGGGATACCCTTTATAGGATCCGTAAGAGGCTTGATCGATAGTGCAACGGCTGCTGCAACCAGTAACACAAGTGCTACTAGTTTAATGATATTTCCCCGTCTCATCTGTTTTCCTCCCTCTCAATATGGTAGTACTTGCCCAACCATTTCCCATTATAAATCGTTCAAGATTGCAATGTCAATTGGATAGAATGCAATCAGAGTAGCTTAACTTCATTAATCTTTAATTCAAATTTTGTTTTTAAGTATTCTGCCGCCTTACGGCATAGGAGCATCCTAGCAAGAAAAATCTCAAAGTACTCCATGACCGGGCAAATTTCCGTGTCAATCGTTAGCTCCAAAGCGATGCGTTCTTTAGGATACACTCGAAGAAAGGAGCGTTTGACCGCATAATTAACCCGGTCATGAATATCGAACGTTGCAAGATCAGAATTACGGACTCGTGTACGATGAACGTCAGATTTATCTGCAAGGATTAAAGCGGCAGAAATGTTATTGACAGGATTACCATCAAGCTCGTCATGATTGCCAATTGCGCCAATGACGCTGGCAATTTCATTAGGTGGCATACCATGCCGTTCCAAAATCCCCGCTGCGAGGATTGCCCCTGTCTGGGCATGGGAAACACGATTAACGGCATTGCCAATGTCATGGAGGTAAGCTGCAATGGCTGCCAATTCGCACTCCCTTTCGGGTTGCTCCAGCTTCAGGAGAATATTAGTAGCAATATGGGAAACTAGGCCTACATGCCTAAGTCCGTGTTCTGTATAACCGATGGCCGCAAGATGACGGTTTCCGGCATCAATTAGAGCCTGTACATAAAGATCGTCTTTAATCGTTTGCAGAGTGACCTTCGTCAAAATAAACCCCTCCTGAAATTCGTAACCGATAACAATTCATTCCTACTGTTCCTAAATCATTCACCAGCCCATAATTCGCCCAGGCCCCCACGACCGTGCCAAAACCTGGTATAAGCTGAAGTGTTTTTCGAAAATCAATGGCATCCCGATACTCACGCTGAAACTGTTCCCAATTAATCTGCTGTAAATACCCTTCCTTAGCTGGGCATTTCTCAAGGTCCTTCTCCCAATTCAAAATGACCTTGAACAATTCAGGACGCATTTCTTGACTAGAAAAGGCCAACTGGAAAATATATAGTAAAAATAGACGTTCTGTATAATCTTGGGTAGAAAAGCCATAAACGTGTGCTAACTCAAAAAGAAATTTCATTTTAATAACGATGAGCGCTGGGAAATCAGCTATGGCGAGGGTAAAACCACCCGCACCCGTCCCGGCACCTTCTGCAGCAGCAATTCTCTTGTATTTGAGAAGAAGTGTCCGAGCCAATTCATCACGTTTTTGCAGAGAGATTTCCTGAACAGGTGAGCTTTTAGGGATAAAATCAAGCCCAAAAACTACAGATTGAACCAACCCTTTAACGGTTGCTGTGATGACAGTTTGGACCTTTTGAGGAATAATCTTATCATTAATTTTAGTTTGAAGGACTTTTGAGGTTCTGCCCAGTAGTCCAGGCCGTTTGAGTAGTCTTTGTGCCCAATAGTTCAATTCAACTCGCACATGATTTTCATACGTTTGTTCTTCTTGAATTGGATGATATATGGGCACAGGTTCACCCCCAATGACTCATTTTCCAGCACAAGCTTAGAAGCAAGTGGTCTGTACCACTTGCTTCTGTAAATATACTTCTTCTATGATACTTGCTTTAAACGTTCTGCCTTTAGACTTACTTTGATCCTATTAAGCTTTTTCTAGGTTGATATCACGATTTTCCACGCTAAGAATTCCAGTTTTAGCCACTTCAACTTCTACTTTATCTGCAATGGTCATAAGTATGGACTCTTCCTTGACTTTCGTGATTTTACCATAGAGTCCACCTGCTGTGATGACCACATCTCTTGTCTTCATTCCGTTCATGAGCGTCTTTCGCTTTTTCGCCTGTTTTTGTTGTGGTCGAATCATGACGAAGTAGATAAATGGAATAAAAATCACGATGTAAAGAATTAATGTCGTCTGTTGTGTCATTTTAATATCCCCCTTTATTCAGTCTTAAAACTATTCCCCATGACAGGGGCAAAATCCTTCTAAATAGGAAAACTTACTGGAATAATTACGCCACTTGAAGTTTTATTAGACCTACTCCTGCCAGGTTCTAGTAACTGACCACTGACTTCTGTTAGCTGTAGCCGTAATCCGAAAAACACTTTTGTCGATATTCTGGCAAACGGTCTTCCTTGATCGCCTCTCGAATTTCTCGCATTAAGTTCTGGAGATAACGCAAGTTATGAATTGTCATCAGGCGGATACCTAGAATTTCTTCAGACTTGATCAAATGCCTGATATACGCCCGCGAATAGTTGCGACACGTGTAGCAATCGCACGTTGGATCAATCGGGCCAAAATCATGTGCGCAGCCAGCGTTGCGAACAATGACTTTGCCATAGCGGGTCATCGCTGTCCCATTACGGGCAATGCGCGTTGGCAACACACAATCAAACATGTCAATCCCTCGCATAACGCCTTCGATGAGAGCGTCCGGAGAACCCACCCCCATGAGATATCGGGGCTTGTCTCTTGGAAGTAAGGGCACTGTATACTCTAACACCTCATACATCATTTCCTTTGGTTCGCCGACACTCAGGCCCCCAATCGCATACCCTGGCAAATCTAGTTCCGTGATTTCAGCAGCACTTTGACGACGTAGATCTTCAAACATCCCCCCCTGTACAATACCGAATAAAGCTTGGGTGTCTGTCGTCGTTAATGTTTCCTTGCATCGTTTAAGCCAACGAGTCGTCCGCTCTAAAGAATCTTTGACGTACTCATGGGCACAAGGGTACGGTGCGCACTCATCAAAAGCCATCACAATATCCGATCCCAGAGCCATCTGCACTTCGGTCGCGATCTCAGGGCTTAGAAATTGAGCAGAGCCGTCGATATGCGATCTGAATTCTACACCACTCTCTTTAATCGTCCTTAGATGACCCAAGCTGAACACTTGAAAACCACCACTGTCCGTTAAAATCGCTCCGTCCCAGTTCATAAAACGATGAAGCCCACCCGCTTCCCGAATTAACTCATGTCCCGGACGCAAGAAAAGATGATACGTGTTACTTAAGATAATCCCTGCCCCAATCTCTTTGATTTCCTCAGGGGTTATAGTTTTCACGGTCCCTTGCGTCCCAACCGGCATAAACACTGGTGTATCGATGACGCCATGGGGTGTATGTAATTTCCCTAAGCGTGCCCTCGTCCGTGAATCTTCTTTTAGTATTTCCAAATGCACCGCGGTCAAGCCCTTCACTCCCTTCTTTTTCACCATCTCTTAATTATAGAATGAGCATAGCATCACCAAAACTATAAAATCGATAGCGTTCTGCTACTGCAAGTTCATACGCCTTTAGCGTTAACTCCCTTCCCGCTAATGCACTAACCAGCATAAGCAAGGTTGACTTGGGAAAATGAAAATTCGTCAGTAAAACGTCCACAACCTTAAAGGAATAGCCCGGGTAAATAAAAATATCCGTCCAACCAGCACTCGGTACAACCCTTCCGTGCTCATTTCCCACTGTTTCTAGCGTCCGAGCCGCTGTCGTCCCCACGGCGATGACCCGACGTCCTTCACGTTTTGCGCGATTAATTTGCTCTGCTGCCTCCAACTCCACCCGATAATATTCGGAATGCATGGGATGGTCTTGGATATTTTCTACTTTAACGGGACGAAAGGTTCCTAAGCCCACATGGAGGAGGATCTCTACGATTTCCACGCCCTTCTCCCGAAGTTCGCCCAGAAGTTCCGGCGTAAAATGCAGCCCAGCCGTCGGCGCGGCTACAGACCCCCGTTCCTTAGCATACACGGTCTGATAACGTTCTTGGTCTTCTAGTTGCGCTGTAATATAGGGTGGTAGGGGCATCTGCCCTAGAGTGTCTAAGATAGTTTCGAAAACTCCTGCATAGGCAAAATGGATCCTGCGATTTCCGTTCTCCAATATATCTTGAAGTTCTCCGATCAGTATTCCACACCCGAAGCGAACCTTCTGCCCTACTTTAAGACGCTTACCAGGCTTTACCAAGGCTTCCCAGACGTTGAGTTCAAGTCTCCGTAAGAGAAGTACTTCGATTTTTCCCTCAGTGCCTTCTTTTTCGCCGATCAAACGCGCTGGTATGACGCGGGTGTTATTAAGCACAAGCACATCGCCTGTTTTCAGAAGGGAGACAAGCTCTCGAAACGTATGATGCTCTATTCCTCCACTCACCCGATTCAGAACCATTAAACGGGATGAATCCCTAGGTTCGATCGGGTGCTGGGCAATCAGCGTTTCCGGTAAATTAAAATCAAACTCAGATACGTTCAACCCATCATTCTCCTTTATCAGATTTCACAAGCCACTATTCCTGACTAATCTGAGTATTAGTGTAGTAAAATGTTAATATTTCCTTATAAGTATACCCCAGTTGAGACATATGATAAGCACCCCATTGCGACATCCCAACGCCATGCCCCCAACCCCTACCATCAAAAACAAACACGCCGAACGGTTGGGAATCAGTACTGGGTCCTTTTGCTGAACTGAGGATTTTTGAAAGTAAGGGTCCTTGCTCTATTTCCTGAGATCCTAGAGATGATAAAAACCCTGATAGGCCCGATTTGCTGTTAGACGCTTTGTTTGTAGGAATTTTACGAGCTTCAAACAAACTCCCCAGAAAGGCAAACTTTTGAATGGGCTGCCCAAAAGGATAAAACTTCTTAACGAACGTCCTTGCTGTGACCGTTTTGGTCAGTCCAGACCCATCTTCCATTCTGACACTTTTTACCCGACCAGAGGTGTATTTATCAAGTTCAACCTTCGTCACGGGCCCTAGTCCAAAGTTGGCGCCTAGGACCGGAGCTGAAACGATAAATCTCCATTGATCCGCTGCGCCTCCAATTGATTGTGAATAGGGATCTGGATGAGACACATTATTACTATCAGATTTTCCCCATACATTTTTAGCGTCTTCTGTGTAGCCTCCGCTATGCGAAGAATAGAGTGCTTCTATGGGTTGCTTGCTCTGTTCATCAATGATAATTTCGCCCCGAGTTGCCTCAACTGCCAATGAAGCTTCCCCCTCAACAAGCTTACCTGCATAGGCTTGATCAATATCTGGGGAATCAGTGATCGCCTTTTCACCCTTCTCAGTATGTTTCACTAAGAAGGTTCTAGCAGCTACTGCTTGGGCTTTAAGGGCTTCTGACCCGCCCTTATACCATTCATTGCTCATCTCTGTAGGTACTACACCTTTAAGGTAGTCTTCACTATCCACCCTGTTAACGACCTGCCAACGACCGCTCTGCCAACTTAGGTTTAAATCTCCGCGATAGACAGCGGCCTTATCTTCGGGTGTTTTAATGCTGAGACTGCCTGAATTAACCCCTTTTATTTTAAAATTGTTTCCCTGAAGCACTTGAAACGCCTGATGATTAATCCGAATGATTGGTGCCCATCCTCCCCAGCCTACTTGTAGACTAGAACCTTCTGGGAGCTTTAGGGTCGTTGAATCCATAATTAGCTGATAATCACCTTGTTCAACCTGAATTTCCAGCCACCCAGCCTGACTCAATTTCCATACTAGCTTAACCGATATTTCATTGGCTTGACAAGGTTTCACCTGGATCAACATAAGAATTAATAAGACCGTACACAAAAATGGTAACCGCTCCGTAATCCGAATCATGCTCAACACCCACCTTCTTATGCCAATTAGAAAGTACAACTTTCGGGCAAGTTTGCTACATGTTCAGATTACCCTATTTTCTACGGTTATATGCTTTGAATTTGTTTAATTAGAAACCCACACCTACTTGCTTTCTTCCGGGAAAAGTCCGCTGTCAGACCGTTTCTGGGGAAGGGGGTATCCTAAATGTTCATAGGCTCTTACGGTCGCCACGCGTCCCCGTGGAGTCCTTTGCAAAAATCCCATCTGAAGTAAAAAGGGTTCGACAACATCTTCAATGGTCACAGACTCTTCCCCAATCGTTGAGGCGAGCGTCTCCAAGCCGACCGGCCCTCCTGCAAACACTTCAATGATCGTCTTTAACGCTTTCTGGTCAATTTGATCCAAGCCCATAGGATCGACTTCTAAGCGATTTAGGGCATCGCGCGCGATGGTTTGGGTCACGACACCGTCTTCCCAGACCAAGGCGAAATCCCTCACCCGTTTCAACAACCGATTCCCAACCCTTGGTGTTCCCCTGGAACGTCGGGCAATCTCTTCCGCCCCGTCATCGGTGATATCCAATCTTAAAATACCCGCTGCACGCAACACAATTTCTTTTAAGTCCCCCACCTCATAGAATTCAAGACGACTAATAACCCCAAAGCGGTCGCGTAAAGGAGAGGTTAACTGTCCTGCGCGGGTTGTGGCCCCTACCAACGTAAACGGAGGCAGAGACAAGCGAATAGAGCGAGCACTTGGACCTTTTCCAATCACAATGTCCAGACATCCATCCTCCATGGCTGAGTACAGGATCTCCTCTGTCGTAGCATTCAAGCGATGGATTTCATCGATAAAGAGCACATCTCTAGGCTCTAATGCTGTAAGAATTGCCGCTAAATCTCCAGGCCGTTCAATCGCAGGGCCCGATGTGGTACGTATACTCACGCCCATTTCAGCAGCGATTATATTAGCAAGCGTGGTTTTCCCTAAACCAGGTGGCCCATATAATAAGACATGATCGAGCGCTTCTCCACGGGTGGAAGCAGCCTGTATAAAGATACTTAAATTCTCTTTAACTTTTCTCTGCCCGATATAGTCACACATGCGACAAGGACGAAGTACTTCCCCTTCATGATCCGTAAGTTGTTCTTGGGGAGCAACCAGCCGTTCTTCCATTTCCAAGCCCCTCTCTCGTCTGCCTTTTTCATTCAATCATTCATCTTAGCTGAACGAGTTCACTAACCGCCAGAAAGCATGCGCAGGGCCTTTTTCACTTGCTCTTCAGTGGTTAAATCTCCACCGTCTTGTTGGCGACTAAGTGCTTGCCTTGCCTCTTCTAAACCAAAGCCGAGAGCCATTAAGGTTTGTAAGGCTTCTGAGTGCATCAGGGGGGCTGGCGTTGGTTCACCACCTAGGGGAAGAGAAACATGTCCTTTTAATTTTTCTTTCAGTTCCAAAATAAGTCGTTGCGCTGTTTTCTTCCCAATGCCTGGTACTTTGGTAAGTAAATTAAGGTTTTCACTAATGATTGCGCTTTCGATTTGTACGGCCCCAAAGGTTGAAAGTAGCGATATGGCTGCTTTAGGTCCAATGCCAGAGACACTCAACATTTCCAGGAAAAGTTGTTTTTCCTCTAAGGAGGAGAATCCATACAGGGATATATCATCTTCACGCACCACCATATGTGTGTACACGACAAGTTCTTGACCAGGACAAGACTTAGCTAAGAGCCCATAAGGTACAAAAAGTAAATACCCAACCCCTTGGACATCCATCACTAAACGATCCGCTTGGACTTCCCACACTTTACCTCGCAACATCCCGATCATCGGAATTCCTCCATTCTCCGATTCAATGTGAAACTATGGGCATGACAGATCGCAACGGCTAAGGCATCTGCCGTATCGTCCGGTCTGGGAATTTCATCAAGTTTTAGTAATCCTTTAACCATTTGTTGGACCTGTTTTTTGTCTGCCCTTCCATATCCCACAACAGCTTGTTTCACCTGCAACGGGGTATATTCAAATACGGCAATGCCCCGTTGGGCACCCGCCAACATAACGACACCCCGAGCGTGAGCAACTGCAAGAGCAGTGGTTGTATTGCGATTAAAGAAAAGCTCTTCAATAGCCATGTGATCCGTTGGATGTTCCTGCAGAAACGGGTCAATCTGTTCAAATAACATTAACAGACGCTGTGCTAAAGGTGTGTGAGCTGGCGTTCGCCAGCAACCATAAGCTAGCGCGTTTAAATGACTCCCTTTTTGTTCAATTAATCCATACCCCATAATAGCCGTTCCAGGGTCGATTCCCAAAATAATCATACACGTACACGTCTTCCTTTCAACATTATATATTTCGACAGAAGACGCACAATTCCCTTTCTTTTATAGACCCTTAACGCTTGTCAAGAGGGTTCGCTCGCCGTATCAATAAACGACTGAACTTCATCGAGCGAATAAAACTCAACTTTTGGTGCTATTTCCAGTGTCTCCTTTGACCAAGCCTGTACATCTAAGCCCGTCCAAACGACTGGACCACTCGTTCCCGGGGTTCCTTCGATCACCGAAAGCTCCCCTTTCTCGATCAAAAAGTGATAGGTCACTATGGGCAAGACATCCTTCGTTAAGGCGGGCTCTACGTTCATGGTATTAACGACACTAGAGGGATGATTAATATTGTACCACCATGCCGTTCCTACGGGTACGATAATGCCAATCCCCAATCCAAGGATCACAACGAGACTCATGACTAAATATCTAGGCATAATGAAAAGCCCTCCTGACTTTAACGTTTATCTGTAGTCTTGCCAAGAGGGCAACAATTAATCATTATGCTGTTGGGAATTAATGTTGTAGTGTCCTAAAAGTCTTCGCCTGCCAGAGCCTCTGCCAATTCGAAATTTGAATAAACCCCTTGAGCATCATCATGGTCTTCTAAAGTATCCATCAAACGGACAATCTTTCGAGCCTGTTCTGGGTCCGCAATCTCGAGGGTGTTTTGCGGAATGGGGCTAATCTCAGCTTCTAAAACAGCGATCTCCTGATCCTGAAGAGCCTTACGCACGTCCTCCATCGCTTCAGGAACAGTGTATACGACATACCCTTCCTCATCTATATCAAGATCTTCAGCTCCCGCGTCTAAGGTCACCATCATAAAATCATCATCGCTTAACTTAAGTCCCTCACGCAGGACTCTCAATTGCCCTTTTTCTTCAAACATCCAACCGACACTACCCGACTCACCCATGTTTCCGCCATTTTTAGAAAAGATATGACGAATCTCTCCAGCACTACGATTGCGGTTATCCGTTAAGATATCAATCATGACGGCAACCCCTCCTGGGCCATACCCTTCATAACGCAGCTCCTCAAAAACTGTACCTTCTGTTCCGCCAGCCCCTTTAAGAATAGCGCGTTGGATGTTCTCATTGGGCACATTTTCTGCTTTTGCGTTTTCAATGGCGATCTTTAAGCGGTAGTCGTTCAGGTCTCCTCCACTGGCACGGGAGGCAACCACAAGTTCTCTGCCTAGTTTCGTAAAGATTTTACCCCTATTGGCATCTGTCTTACCTTTTTTATGTTTAATGTTTGCCCACTTTGAATGTCCTGACATGACAAACTCCTCCTAACTGCTAATACACTATAAAGTAGTTTAGCATAGGGCGATTTCTCTTGTAAAGAAAGAATATTGAAAGCCTATACTTAATGCGGTGATTTGGTTAACGAAAAACCTCTGTGCTCAGATAACGTTCTCCCGTATCGGGAGCAATGGCCACCACGTTTTTTCCCTCACCCAAGGTTCCTGCAACCTTCATGGCAGCCCAGACTGCAGCGCCTGAAGAAATTCCCATCAATAGTCCTTCTTCTCGGGCAAGGCGCCTTGTGATCTCTAAGGCATCCTCATTGCTCACTTGAATAACCTCATCCATGATACCCTTGTTTAAAACCCCCGGAACGAACCCAGCACCAATTCCTTGAATTTTGTGGGGTCCTGATTTTCCACCAGAAATAACGGGAGAAGAGGCGGGTTCCACCCCGACAATCTTTATTTTAGGAAGATGAGCTTTTAAGATCTCACCCACCCCCGTGATCGTACCACCTGTTCCAATCCCTGCCACAAACGCATCCATCTCTTTCAACTGGTCGAGAAGTTCTAACGCTGTGGTCCTCCGATGTGCTTCTGGATTGGCAGGGTTTTCAAATTGTTGAGGCATAAAATAGCCCGGGTTTTCTTTGAGCAATCGTTTAGCCTCTGCAATCGCCCCTTTCATACCCTCCACACCAGGTGTTAATACAAACTCTGCGCCATAAGCGCCCATGAGCAGTCGCCGTTCAATGCTCAAGGAATCTGGCATGACGACAATTAACCGATAACCTAGGACAGCTGCGATCATGGCCAATCCAACCCCGGTGTTCCCACTGGTCGGCTCAATGATGGTTCCCCCTGGCTTAAGGACACCTCGTTGCTCTGCCTCCTGAATCATCCCCCAAGCTATACGGTCTTTGATACTTCCGCCGGGGTTAAACATTTCTAGTTTTACATAAATGTTGGCCATTTCCGGCTTAACTATTCGCTGTAAACGAACCAAAGGGGTCTGCCCTATCAAGTCCAGTATAGAATCAACGACCTGCATGTTTAAGCCCCCTATTTCTTATTTATTTGAGTCTTTCTTCTATCTCTAACACCAGGTCTTCGATCTGATGCGGCAGAGGGTTGCGAAGGACTCCTACCAGTCTAATATTCCCACGTTGTATTGGGAGCAGCAATTTGTCGGCTTTACTGGCTGAAATTGCTGTCGCCATTGCGGGAGTGATTTCTCCCAAGAGACCATAAACCATCATAACCGAAACCGAACCTACAATTAAGTCCACCCGCTCTACATTATAACAAATCGCAGACTCCCCTGAAGCGCCCTCAGTGGCCCCAGCGCGCAACATAGCACCAGTCGCCAGGGCATTGGTTCCCAAGGCTATTATCTCCAACCCTGGCATCTTTCTGCGTAACCGCTCTACAATATGTTTACCAATACCGCCACCTTGTCCATCAATGACTGCTACCCTCATAATATCCCCCTGATTCCTTCTCAACAAAAGGACGAGCGTTCATTAAAAACGTCGTCCCTTTCAAAATTTAAGTTTCGTGGTCCTCTAGAGAGTTTCCGCGCCAATGATTCATGGCTACCCGTACTGATCGCGCCATTTCAAGAGAGAAGTCAGCACCTGTTTTTCGAGCATAAATCATTTGTCCCATGTTTTTTGCACCCAGGTTATTCTGAGAATTGAAGCCTTTAGCGCGCTGTGAAAACATCGTTTCACGGTCTTTCTCTGTTAAACGATGGTAAGTATTTTCTGACACAATAAATTGTGAGTCAAACCGTTCCCTAGGCTTAGTCCGTTCGCCCTCCTGGTAATATCCATAACATAACATGCTGATGGGAAATACATATGGAGGAAGGTTTAACAATTGTTGGTGTATTTCATAATTTTCCATAATATCACCGATATAGCAAGATCCAATTCCCAGTGCTTCAGCAGATATCACTGTGTTTTGAGCAGCAATCAGAGCATCGCTACTCGCTAATAATAGATCAGCTTCATCCGGTCCATTAAAGTCTTTGCCTTGCTCCTTACAATAGTCTTTAACCCCGGAATCTTGATAATAATCAAACCAGCGTTGAAGATCTGCCAAGAAAACAATGACTAGGGGAGCTTTGGCGATAAACGGTTGATGGTCACACGTTTCACTCAACCGCTGCTTCAATTCTTGATCAGAGACAATAATCATTGAATACATCATCATATTTCCTGCAGTCGGCGCCCGCATCGCCGCCTCAATGATCGCCTTTTTATCGTCTGCGGTGATAGGCCGTTCAGCATATTGTCGCAAAGAAACTCTATTTCTTAGTATTTCTTGCACGTTCGATTGCACCGTTTGAACACCACCTTCTAGTCTTCAACATAAGGAATATTCAGAGGTCCAAGGGGCAATACAGCTATACTCATATCTGCACCGTACTTTGATGTTAATTCACTTAAAGTCTTTTCAATATCCTTCGTAGGTGTAAGACTCGCTATTTTAATGGATTCATCGGGTAAGGTGGAGTAAACGTGGACATCTGCCCACTCCTGAATCATAGCAAGTCTTTGAGCTTCCCATTGATCAAACACTTGAAACGTTGGTTCATTAATCATTTCTAAGAGTTCTTTGGGAGAGTTACGCATTTGTAATATCTGTACAAAGTTTCCGTGAGAAGGCATACCATCACTGCACTCAGCTGCGCAAATAATCGTACCCCCTTGCTTAACAAGCATACGGGCCGCGTCCATACCTTTTACCGCCTGATATAGGTTCTGATCCAAAGGATAACCAGCATTGGTCGTTATGACAACGTCGTAGCGATGCTCACATTTAATCATGGCATGTTCTTTGACATAAGCGCATCCTATGGCATGAGCCTCAGCCATCTCACCTGCAAAAACCCCGGTGATCTCTTTTTTTCCAGTCAGCGAGACATTCAAGAGGAAATCCGGTTTACAGAATGTATTGATTTCCCTCGTCATCTCTTGCAAGGGGTTCTTATCCAATTTACCCCAGGTAGCTAACGGATGACCAATCATTTTTGCGTTATGAAACGTTAGGATCGTTTCAATGCCCGCTATACCTGGCATAACTCCCTTAGGTCCTCCAGAAAACCCTGCAAAAAAGTGAGGCTCTATGAACCCTGTCACGATTCTAAAGTCAGCATCGACATAGGCTTTGTTTAGGTATACCTCACAACCGAAACTGCTTGTTCCAAGATGCGTCAGTTCCGACTTCTCGTGACAATGATGATTAATAATTCGAATGGTATTTACAACAGTTTCCCCTAACATCTCTATAAGCTCTTCTCTTGTATTGTCACGGTGAGTCCCGAGCCCATTAATGATCGTAACATTCTTCAAAGGGACATGAGGTAGCTCTTCAAGGATCCAGGGAACTAATTTCTCATTAGGGGTCGGTCTGGTAATATCACTGATTACAATGACGACTTGATCACTAGACTGAACCATTTCTTTGAGAGGTTTAGTACCACTGGGGTTACGCAGAGCGTCTATTACGGCCTCATGCTCGTTTTTGACAGGCTCCACCGAGGTGGGTTCAATAATTGTGGCCTTGTCTGGTACGTTGACATCCAAACCAGTTTTTCCATAAGCTAAAGCAACTTTCATAGTACCTCCTTATTTGTTCCTATATAATTATTCTACCTAAAGATTAGAAGCCAACTCATGTAATTCCAGGCTCACTTGTTGTACACCTTCTACTAATTTAGCAATTTCCTGATTTGCCTGCGCTTGCTCATGGGTAATGGCGCTATTACGATGTGAACTTGATGTAATTTTCTGGATGATGGTTTGAAATTCAAGTAAGATAACGCTAATTTCATTGGCTGAACGGTTACTTTCTTCAGCTAATTTTCGCACTTCACCGGCAACCACCGAAAAGCCACGACCTTGTTCACCGGCCCGCGCTGCTTCAATGGCAGCATTCAATCCTAATAGATTAGTTTGTTTGGCGACTCGACGGATCAATTCTAAGATACTAGCGGTAGACTTGAGCTGATTTTCCCCTTCCTGAGCCTCATTAGCAATCGTTTGGCTGATCGAAGCCACCTCTTGGGCCGAAGCAGCGGTTTGCTGCACAGCACTAGCTGCTTGTTCGACTGAAGTACTCAGCGTCTCAATTTGATTGCGTATAACGCCTTTTAATTCCTCATCTCTCAACATCATGATCACCATACCAGCCGCAATCCGTGCAACTGGTGAGACGATTTCTAAATTTCCGCCAATGCCAAATGTCCCAATTTTACGACCGTCTACTATTATGGCAATGTTTAACCCTTCTTTAATTCTTCCAGTAACATCAGCTTCCTGCTCTTCCACTGTGATGGCGACAGAATCAGTATTGGTGGTTAAAATTCTATTACTTCCGCTATGTACCACACCTATCCTAGTTTGGGCTGAATCAGCGATAATTGTCCCAGTATCATCACAAACAATCACTGCGAACCCACTTTTATCATGAATAAATTCTACTATGTTCTGCGCAATAACGTGACTGAGCTTACTGATCATATTTCAAGCTCTCCCTTCAGCATCTACTTATCTGGCCACATTATACCACATTGCACCATTAAATTCTGTTATAGGTATTGATTATACACGATATTTGTTAAAGGGTAATACACCTTGAATGCATTCATTAATTAGGCCAAAAATATAGTATAATTATAGACATAATTATACTGACAAGGGAGGGCGTATGAACACTAAAAAGGCTCTTGAAATAAGACTGCTTAAAATAATACTCTGGGTCTACATAATTTTATGTTTTGTCATTGCAGGGCTAAATTATGGCTATGCCAGCCATGCACCAGCTTCTATTGCAGCCTATATTACCTGGTTTTGGGCCTTTTATGAAAACTGGATAAAAACACTTTTTATTATTCTGGGTAGTGTGCTTACTCTTAGGATTGTAAGCACTTCTGGAAGAACCACCATGAGAAAAAGAAATTTAATGGGCTTCATTACAACTGCTCTTATTATACACATTGTATCGCCCTTAGTATTACACAACAGTGAGCTGTATTATTTCGCAATGCCTATACCCTGGGGGACTGTTCCTTTACAACTATTTGATTCGAGCTCTACCTTTTATCTTAGCAGCTTATCCTTGTGGGGTTTAACAGGTATAACAACCGCTTTAATATTCTACATTTTCATAAGTGCCATTGTATTTTTGGGAACGCTTCTATTCGGCCGTCGTTGGCAATGTTCTACGCTTTGTCTTTTTAACGGTTTTGCGTCTGAAGTATTTTCTCCAGTCTTTCCTTTAGTTGGTAAGCATAAGAAAGCTGGAACAAACACACTTAAAGTCTTTTCTATGGTAAAATGGCTTTTTCTAGCAATCTCACTCTTCTTCACCTTCTATTGGGTATTCCTTTTATTAGGATTGCCAATAGAAGGTGACCCGCAGTTAATCAGCAAAATAGAGAGCTACAAATACTTAAGTACAGAACTTTTAATAACCATGTTTTTCTGGATTGCTTTTATCGGTAGAGGATATTGCTATTATTGCCCCTTAGGCACTACGTTAGGTTTATTAGGCAAAGTGGCTGGACAAAAAATAGACACTGACAACACACAATGTCTGCAGTGTAATCAATGTAATATCGTTTGCCCTATGTCAATCGATATAAAGAGCATGGCCCAGAAGGGCCAACCTGTAACGTCCCTTCGTTGTGTGGGCTGTGGTCATTGTGTCGATGCCTGTTCTTCCAGCACTTTATCCTATACAACAAGTTTCATGACTATGATGACTAGAAACAAATTAACTGGACAATCCCAAGCAGCCACAGAGATTGTTGGCAACACAAAGGGGCTGTCTCAAAATAGAAATTAAATTTCTATGAAGAGGCAGTCCTTTTTCTTTGTAAAAATTGAAAAAGACGAGTCCGAAGACCCGCCTTTTTGGTATAATTAGTTATGCTGCAAAACAAACA
>Ga0209386_1000374_pt1 | contig 22806 bp, 18 predicted proteins | sample NGEPertwo_FD_184510 | JGI IMG/M metagenome (GOLD analysis project Ga0209386, IMG submission 184510) | Arctic peat soil microbial communities from the Barrow Environmental Observatory site, Barrow, Alaska, USA - NGEE Permafrost154B-two... | ecosystem: Environmental > Terrestrial > Soil > Wetlands...
GTTGCTGCGCGACAGGGGTCCGACGGTCACCACCCGCGAGCTCGCCGAGGCGGCCGGCGTTGCCGAGGGCACGCTCTTCCGGGTGTTCCCGGACAAGGCGGCCCTGGTGCAGGCGGCCCTCGACCGAGCTCTCGACCCCGCTGAGGTCGTCGCTGAGCTCCGCTCCGGCGCGGACGCGGATATGGACGCCGCGGCGACGGTCACCCGGGCGGTGCATGTGCTGCACGCGCGGTCCCGCCAGGTGGTGGCGCTGTTCGCGGTGGCGTACCAGCTGCTGGAAGAGAGCCAGTACCCGCACCGCACGCCGCACCACAAGCCCCACGGCGGCGGTCGGGCTCACCTCCAGCCCGTGATGGACGCCGTAGCGGAGCTGCTCGAGCAGCACGCCGGGCAGCTACGCCAGCCGCCGGCCGTCTGCGCCCAGATGCTCGTCGCCGTCGTGCTCGCGACCGGAGGGCCGATGGGGTCCCAACCCGGTCACCCACTCACCCCTGACGTCGTCGCCGACCTCCTTGTCGGCGGCCTCCTAGAACGGAATCTTGCATGTTGATCCGCCTGCTCCGCGAACGGTTCCGGCCGTATCTCGGCCTGATCGCCGTCATCGTCGTCCTGCAGCTCGTGCAGTCGATCGCCAACCTCTACCTGCCGAGCCTGAACGCGCACATCATCGACGACGGTGTGGCCAAGGGCGACACCGCGGTGATCATGCACCTCGGCGGCATCATGCTGGCCGTCACTGTGGCCCAGGTGATCTGCGCGGTCGGGGCCGTCTACGCGGGAGCGAGGGTGGCGATGTCAGTCGGTCGCGACCTGCGGGCCGGCGTGTTCGACCACGTGCAGACGTTCTCCGCCCGAGAGCTCGGCCAGTTCGGCGCGCCGTCGCTGATCACCCGGACCACCAACGACGTCCAGCAGGTACAGCTCGTGGTGTTCATGACGTTCACCATCCTGGTCGCCGCACCCGTGATGATGGTCGGCGGGGTGATCATGGCGCTGCGGGAGGACGTGCAGCTGTCCGGGCTCCTGCTGGTCATCGTGCCGGTCCTGGCCGTCATCCTTGGCTTCGCCATGGTGCGGCTCCGCCCGCTCTTCGGCAGCATGCAGAAGCGCATCGACGCGATCAACCGGATCATGCGCGAGCAGATCACCGGTATCAGGGTGATCCGCGCGTTCGTCCGGGACACCCACGAGCGTGAGCGGTTCGCGGGCGCCAACGCAGATCTGATGACGGTCGCGGTCGGCGTCGGGCGGATGATGGCCCTGATCTTCCCCTCGGTCTTCCTGGTGATGAACGTCTCGAGCGTCGCGGTGCTGTGGTTCGGGGGCCACCGGATCGACCAGGGGCCGATGCTGGTGGGCTCCCTTGTCGCCTTCCTGAGCTACCTCATGCAGATCCTGGTGGCCGTGATGATGGCCGTGATGATGTTCATGCTGGTGCCTCGGGCCGAGGTGTCAGCGGACCGGATCACCGAGGTCATGCGCACGTCCTCCACAGTGGTCCCCCCGGTCGAGCCGATCACCGTTCTGCCGGGGCGGGGCCACCTTGAGCTGCGGGACGTCGGCTTCAGCTACCCGAGGGCTACCGACCCCGTGCTGCGCGGCGTGAGCTTCGTCGCGGCGCCGGGGGAGATGACGGCGATCATCGGCTCGACCGGTTCGGGCAAGACGACGCTGCTGCAGACCATCCCGCGGTTGTACGACGTCACCGAGGGTGCCGTGCTGGTGGACGGCGTCGACGTGCGCGAGCTCGGGCTGGACACCCTGTGGGGGGCTATCGGCCTGGTGCCGCAGAAGCCGTACCTGTTCAGCGGGACGGTTGCGTCCAACCTGCGCTACGGCAAGGAGGACGCGACCGACGACGAGGTGTGGCATGCCCTGGAGGTCGCGCAGGCGGCCGAGTTCGTCACCGCGATGGGCGGGCTCGACGCCGAGATCACCCAGGGCGGCACCAACGTCTCCGGTGGCCAACGACAGCGGCTGGCCATCGCGCGGGCCCTGGTCCGGCGCCCGGAGATCTACCTGTTCGACGACTCGTTCTCCGCGCTCGACTTCGCGACGGATGCCGCCCTGCGCGCAGCCCTTGCGCCGGAGACCCGGGCCGCGACGGTTATCGTCGTCGCGCAACGCGTCAGCACCATCAGGTACGCCGACCGGATCGTGGTGCTGGACGACGGCGTCGTCGTCGGAACGGGAACCCATCCGGAGCTGATGGCGACCAACGAGACGTACCGGGAGATCGTGCTCTCCCAGGTGACCGAGGAGGAGGCAGCATGAGCGACCACGACCGCACGGCAGCTGCCCCCGCCGAACGGCCTGCCGGCCGCCGCGGCCCGATGGGGCGCGGCGGACCGATGGGCATGGCCATGCCGGTCGCGAAGGCGATGGACTTCCACGGATCGCTACGACGGGTGCTCGGTGAGCTGCGCCCCGAGCGGGTGCCGCTGATCGCCGTCGTCACGCTCACGGTGGTGAGCGTCGTCGCGATGGTGCTCGGGCCGAAGGTGCTCGGTCGCGCGACTGACGTCATCTTCGCCGGCGTCGTCGGGCGGATGCTGCCGGTCGGGGTCTCCCAGGCGCAGGCGGTCCAAGGACTGCGGGCTCAGGGGCAGAACAAGATGGCGGACATGCTTGCCCCCATGAAAGGCGTCGTGCCAGGGCAGGGCATCGACTTCACCGCCCTTGGCCGGGTGCTCGTGCTCGTCCTGGCGCTGTACGTCGGTTCGTGGTTGTTCGGGTACCTGCAGGGCCTGATCACCACCGGAGCGGTGCAGCGCACCGTGTACCGGATGCGCCAACAGGTGGAGACCAAGCTGGGTCGGGTCCCGCTGAGCTACGTCGACCAGCACGCGCGGGGCGAGCTGTTGTCCCGGGTGACCAACGACATCGACAACCTTGCGCAGACCCTGCAGCAGACGCTCAGCCAGCTGATCAACGCTGCACTGACGATCATCGGCGTCCTGATCATGATGTTCTGGATCTCGCCGCTGCTCGCCGCGATCGCGCTGGTCACGCTCCCGGCCGCGGGAGTGGTCACGATGGTGATCGCCAAGCGTGCCCAGCCGCAGTTCGTCGCGCAGTGGAAGCGGACCGGGACCCTGAACGCCCACGTCGAGGAGATGTACACCGGCCACGCGCTGGTCAAGGTGTTCGGCCGGCAGCGGGCCGCGTCCGATACCTTCCACACCGAGAACGAGGCGCTGTACGAGGCGACCTTCAAGGCCAACCTGATCTCCGGGCTGATCCAGCCGGCGATGATGTTCCTCGGCAACCTCAACTACGTGATCATCGCGGTGGTCGGCGGGCTGCGGGTGGCGTCGGGGGCGATCAGCCTCGGCGACGTGCAGGCGTTCATCCAGTACTCGCGGCAGTTCACCCAGCCGATCATGCAGGTCGCCTCGATGATGAACCTGCTGCAGTCCGGGGTGGCGTCGGCCGAGCGGGTGTTCGAGCTGCTCGACGCGCAGGAGCAGTCCCCGGAACCGGTCGACGGCCCGAGGCCCGAGCCGGTCCGCGGTCGCGTCGCGTTCGAGGACGTTGCGTTCCGCTACGAGCCGGAGACCCCGCTGATCGACGACCTGTCGCTGGTGGCCGAGCCGGGCCAGACGGTGGCCATCGTCGGGCCGACCGGAGCCGGCAAGACGACGTTGGTGAACCTGCTGATGCGGTTCTACGAGCTGGACGGCGGCCGGATCACCCTTGACGGGGTTGACGTGGCCACGATGGACCGCGAGGTGCTGCGCAGCGACATCGGGATGGTGCTGCAGGACACCTGGCTGTTCGGCGGCACCATCGCGGACAACATCGCCTACGGCCGCCAGGGCGCCACCCGCGAGGAGGTGCTCGAGGCTGCTCGAGTGACCCACGTCGACCGGTTCGTGCGCACCCTGCCGGACGGCTACGAGACCGTGATCGACGAGGAGGCGGACAACGTCAGCACCGGCGAGAAGCAGCTGCTGACCATCGCCCGGGCCTTCCTCGCCGACCCCGCGATCCTGGTCCTTGATGAGGCGACATCGTCGGTCGACACCCGCACGGAGGTGCTGGTCCAGCACGCGATGGCCGCGCTGCGGCACGGCCGGACGTCGTTCGTGATCGCCCACCGGTTGTCGACCATCCGCGACGCCGACGTGATCCTGGTGATGGAGGACGGCGCGATCGTCGAGCAGGGCAACCATGCCGACCTCATCGCGGCCGGCGGGGCGTACGCCGCGCTGTACGCGAGCCAGTTCGCCGCGGCGGCCGCGCCGGTGGACTGACCCGCGCGACCGCGGTGGGCTGGGGTTCGGCTCGCGATCCGAACGAAACGCGTCTGCGTGGGTGACGGCGGGGCAGCTCTCAGGACGGAGAGCTTGTCTCCTCCCCGGCGCGCCACAGATCCGCGATCGCCGTCGGCTGCACGGCCGTGCGACAATAAGCACGTGCGTGCAACACCCGATGATCTGACTGCCTCCGCCCGGATCCGCGGCGCGGCGATGCGACTGTTCGCGGAGCGCGGCTTCGACGCCACGTCCATCCGCGACGTCGCCGCCGAGGCCGGTGTCTCGTCGTCGCTCGTTGTTCACCACTTCAAGACGAAGGCCCGGCTCAAGGAGGCCACGGACGCGCGACTGATCTCCGCGCTCGCCTCGATGATCGCGGAGCTGCCCACGGGCGAGGGCGCCGACGTCAACGAGACGGCCGGCTCGATGGCAGAGGTCCTCCGCGACGAGCCGGAGCTCATGAACTACCTGCGCCGCATGCTCGTCGACGGCGGCGACGCCGCCAGCGGCGTGTTCCTGGGCATCGTCGAGGCGACCGTGACCGAGCTCGCCGCCCAGGAGGCCGCCGGGATCGTCCGGCCGTCGGTCGACGCCCGTACCCGTGCGGTGTTCCTGATCGTCAACGACCTCGGCGCGATCATCCTGCGCGACCTCGTCGAGCAGGCCATCGGCGTCGACCCGCTCGGCCCGGTCGGCATGCGGCAGTGGGGAGCAGTCGTCATGGAGGTCTACACGGGCGGCATCTACGCGCACAGGGCCCCGCCGCCTGACGCCACGCCACGAGCCCCCCAGGAGACTGCCGCCACGCCGCCACCCGTCACACCCCCGGACGCCACTCGCCCGGCCACCGACAGAGAGGACCGCTGAGCATGGCGCCGCCAGTGATCGAGACACACACCCTGACCAGGTCGTTCGGCCCCCACCGGGGGATCATCGACGTCGACCTCCGCGTCGAGTCGGGCCAGATCTTCGGTTTCCTCGGACCCAACGGTGCCGGCAAGTCGACGACCATCCGCATCCTCATGGGGCTCTACCACGCGTCCTCGGGCACGGCCCAGGTGCTGGGCCTCGATCCGCGCCGCGATGCCGTCGAGGTGCACCGGCGCACCGGGTACCTGCCGGGAGAGCTCGCCGTATACCCCCGCGTGACCGGACGCGAGGTACTCGACCGGTTCGGTTCCGCGCGGGGCCTGCGCGACACGCGCTACCGGGACGAGCTGATCGAGCGCTTCGGCGCCGAGGTCGACCGCCCGACGCAGACGCTGTCCAAGGGCAACAAGCAGAAGCTCGGGATCGTCTTGGCTTTCATGCACCGCCCTGAGCTGCTCGTGCTTGACGAGGCGACGTCCGGTCTGGACCCGCTCCTGCAGCAGGAGTTCATCTCGCTCGTCAGGGAGACGGCGGCCGAGGGTCGCACAGTGTTCCTGTCGTCGCACGACCTCGACGAGGTGCAGCGCGCGGTGCACCGGCTCGCGATCATCCGCGAGGGCCGGATCGTCGTGACCGACACCGTCGACGGGCTGCGGCAGCACGCCCCGCGCACGATCGAACTGGTCTTCGACCGCGACGTGGACACCGCCGCACTCACGCAGCTCGACGGCGTCCAGGTCACGGGGACGGATCCGCGTCACCTTCGCTTCACGATCACCGGGCCGGTGGCCCCGATCCTGCGTGCGATCGCGCCACTCGACCCGATCGACCTCCTCGCCCGGCCGGCTGACCTCGACGAGCTGTTCCTCGGCTACTACCGCTCCACCGACCTCCCGGAGGCCTCCCGTGCGCACTGACGTCGCCCAGATCGACCTCCGGCTGCGCCGGCGCTCGATCCTCTGGTTCGCTTTCGGCCTGGCGATCTACGCCTTCATGATCGTCGCGATGTACCCGTCGGTGAAGTCCGACGCATCACTCGGAGCGCTGACGGCGGACAACCCCACCGTCGCAGCACTGCTCGGGGTGAACGGCTCCCTGACGTCGCCGACCGGCTGGGTCAACGGGAACCTCTACGCGAACTTCCTGCCGCTCATGATCCTGCTGCTGACCATCGGGTACGGGGCATCGTCGATCGCCGGTCAGTCCGAGGACGGCTCGCTCGGCCTCGTTGCGACGTTGCCGATCAGCCGACGGCGGCTCGTCCGTGAGAAGTCCCTCGTCCTGGCGCTGCTCGCCGTCCCGCTCGCCGTCGCGACGATGGCCTTCATCCTGATCGGGCGGTACTACGACCTGACGCTGCCGACCGGCGCGGTCATCGGCACGACGGTCGCAGTGCTGATCATGGGCGTGGACTTCGGGCTGATCGCGATGATCATCGGCGTGCTCACCGGCAGCCGCGGGCTCGCCCTCGGTCTGACGTCGGCCCTCGCGGCCGCCTCCTACCTGGTCAGCTCGTTGGCACCAGTCGTGAGCTGGGCACACACCGTGCGACCGGCGTCATTGTTCTACTGGGCCGTCGGGGGCGACCAGCTCACCGCAGGACCGTCGACCTCGGCGTACGTCGTCCTGGTGCTCGTCGGGGTCGGTCTGCACCTCGCGACCGTCGCGGTGATCGAGCGGCTCGACATCCGCTGAGCCGGTCCGTGAACCGGCACGGTAAGGGTGCCGCTCTCATGCGGGGTGGAGCTCTCGGATGCTGGGGGCCGCGGCGTGGGCCCGCTTGCACCCGACCGGGGGAGGCTTGAGCGATTTCACCTTGCCGTGCGATGACCGATTCTGTGTGGATCCGGACGGAAGCGGTCGCGGTCGAAGAGTAGGCCACGTGACCACGGTGGGACAGGTGATCGAGGTGGAGGACTGGGCGCGGATCCGGCATCTGGCCGCGACCCACAGCGCCCCTCGCTCGTCCGCAGCCCCCGACGAAGCGCGCCCTCGCACCCGCCCGCCCGGGCGCGCCGGGCGGGAGACCTGCTGACCGCGGCTGCTTGCTTCCCCGCCCTGCCGGGGTGGGGTCATCGGTGCGTGATCAGCCGTTCAGGTGCGTCCCGGGCCCGAGTGCAGGATGCGCTCGTTGCTCCGGTGCGCGCGGCCGGCATGCAGTTGCAGGCCACTCGTGACGAGCGGGAAGTGGCTGAAGGCCTGGGGTGTGTTGCCCAGCTGTCTGCCCGCCACGGGGTCCCACTCCTCGCTCAGCAGGCCGACGTCGTTGCGGAGCGTGAGCAGGCGCTCGAACAGCTGCGTCGCCTCGTCCTGGCGGCCGGCGAGATGCAAGGCGTCGACGAGCCAGAACGAGCAAGCGAGGAAGAGCCCCTCGCCGCCCGGGAGCCCGTCATCGGACTCGGTCGTCTGGTACCGCCTGACGAACCCGTCCTCGGTGAGCTCGCGCTGGATTGCCTCGATGGTGCCCAGGACGCGCGGGTCGGTCGCCGGCAGGAAGCCGACGCGAGGAATCACGAGCAGGCTCGCGTCCAGAGCTGAGGCGCCGTAGGACTGGGTGAAGGTGTTGCGGCGCGAGTCGTAGCCGCGAGCCAGGACGTCGGCGTGGATGGTGTCTCGCAGCGTCTCCCAGCGTTCGGCTGGACCGTGCAGATCCGCGTGGGTCCGGACGGCGCGCGCCATCCGGTCGGCAGCGACCCAGGCCATGACCTTGGAGTGGGTGAAGTGCCGGCGCGTGCCGCGCATCTCCCAGAGGCCGTTGTCCGGCTGGTCCCAGGCGCCCTCGAGGTGGTTCATCAGCGCGGTCTGGACGTCCCAGGCGTCGTCGTGGGTGCCGATCCCGGTGTCCCGGGCGAGGGCGAGCACGTCCAGGGTCTCGCCCCAGACGTCGAGCTGGAGCTGGTCGGAGGCGGCGTTACCGGTGCGGACGGGTCGCGAGCCCTCGTAACCGGCGAGCCAGGGCAGCTCGGCCTCCGGCAGTCGCCGGGTGCCGTCCAAGGCGTACATGATCTGCAGCTTCGCCGGGTTTCCGGCGATCGCGCGGAGCAGCCATTCGCGCCACGCTCTCGCCTCTGCGAGGTACCCGGCCGAGATGAGTGCCTGCAGCGTGTACGTGGAGTCGCGCAACCAGCTGTAGCGGTAGTCCCAGTTGCGCGGTCCACCGATCTGCTCGGGGAGCGATGTCGTCACGGCGGCGACGATCCCGCCGGTAGGTTCGTAGGACAGTGCCTTGAGCGTGACCAGCGAACGCGTGATCGCCGCGCGGTAGGGACCGGTGATGGGCGTGCCGCTGCGGGTCCAGTCCGCCCAGAAGTCGATCGTCTCGCGCAGAGCCTTCTGGGGGTCGACGATCGCCGGCGCGTGCTCGTGGCTCGGGTGCCAGGTCAGCACGAACGGCACGCTGTCCCCCGCTCGCACCGTGAACTCCGAGACCGTCGCCCAGTCCTGCCCGTGCGTCGGCGCCGGGGTGCGCAGTCGGATGGCATCGGGCCCGGCCACCGCGATCATCTGCCCGGAATGGTGACGGACCCACGGCACGACCTGGCCGTAGTCGAAGCGCAGCCGCAGCGTCGAGCGGACGGCGACGCTGCCGCTGACGCCTTCCACGATCCGCACCACGTCGGGAGCGTGCCCGCGGGGTGGCATGAAGTCGGTGACTCGAACCGTCCCTTCCGGAGTGACCCACTCCGTCTGCAGCACCAGCGTGTCGGGGAGGTACTGGCGGCGGGTGCAGGTGCCACCGGACTCCGGGGCGATCTGCCAGTGCCCGGCCTCCGGCGTGTCCAACAAGGCGGCGAAGCAGGCGGGGGAGTCGAAGCGCGGCAGGCAGAGCCAGTCGATCGAGCCGGTGGTGGCGACCAGGGCGCCGGTCTGCAGATCTCCGAGCAGGGCGTAGTCCTCGATTCTGGGCATGAGGCGATCCTGCCATTCGCCGTCGGATCGGACCGATCGAGGCCGGTCAGCCGTCGTGACACCCGGGGTCGGCGGGTGGACCGCGACGTCTACGGGGCTGGGTTAGCGTGGTCGTGTCCCGTATCGCGTCACCGGCAACCAGGTTCGCATCGGGACCCGTCCGTCGTCGCGACCCCAGGAGCGTCCGATGTTGCTCGCAGGCAAGTCGATAGTCGTCACAGGCGGCAACAGCGGGATCGGTGAGTCGATCGTGGTCGCCGCCGCGGCGGAGGGTGCGAACGTGGTGGTCGACTACGTCACCCACCCGGAGGAGGCGACCGCCCTGATCGCCAGGGTGGAAGCCGCGGGCGGCCGAGCCGTGGGGGTGCGGGCTGACGTCTCGAAGGCGGCCGATCTGCAGGCCATGATCCAGGCAGCGGTGGACACCTACGGCCGGCTCGACGTGCTGATCAACAACGCCGGTATCGAGACGCGCACATCGCTGCTGGACACCACGGAGGCCGACTTCGACAAGGTCGTGGCCGTCAACATGAAGAGTGCGTTCTTCGGCACGCAGGCCGCCGCTCGACAGTTCATCCTCCAGGGTGGCGGCGGCCTCGTCATCAACATGTCGTCGGTGCACGAGGACTGGCCGATGCCCGGCAACATCGCCTACTGCGTCTCCAAGGGCGGGATCCGGATGCTCACACGGACCGCGGGTGTCGAGCTCGGCCCGCGCGGGATCCGCGTCATCAACGTCGCCCCGGGCGCCGTCAGCACCCCCATCAACGCCTCCACTGAGAGCGACCCGGCCAAGATGAGGGCGCTCGACGCCGCCATCCCGCTCGGGCGGATGGCGGAGCCGGCTGAGATCGCCGATGTCGTGGTCTTCCTGGCCTCGGGAAAAGCCGGATACATGACCGCCACGACGGTTGTCATCGACGGCGGCATCTTGCAGGGCAGCGTCGGCTTGTGACCGCCTCGTTCCCCCGCGTGCTCGCGGACCTCGATCACGCGGCGACGCCTCCGCACGGCGCAGGCCTTTGAACCGCCGGACCATGCCGGGTGCACCCGACCAGCAACCTCCAGGCCCACCCCTCACGGCCCAGGAGGTTCACACGGCCGGACGTCGACGCTCCGACGCCGCGACAAGAACCGTTCCGAAGAAGGTCCCGGAGTCTGGCTGGCACTGGAACGCGTGGCTGTGCGAGTTCGCCGGCACGGCCGTCCTGCTCGCCGGAGGACTGTCCGCCATATTCCTGGACTTCGGACCGACGAGCCCGGTCGCCCCGCACCTGCCGTCCGCGTCGGCCCGGCTGCTCCTGACGGGACTGCTCTTCGCCGGCACCGGAAGCCTGGTCGCGCTCAGCCCGATCGGGCGCATGAGCGGTGCACACCTCAACCCCGCGGTGACTATCGCGTTCTGGACGCAGGGCAAGGTCCATCCGCACGACGTCGCCGGCTACGTCATTGCCCAGCTGTTCGGCGCACTCACCGCGACCGCGTGCCTGAGGCTCGCGTGGGGCCGACCCGCCCAGGTGCTGCACCTCGGTGCGACGCAGCCGAGGCACGGGCTGGACGACCTCGCCGCCGCATCTCTCGAAGCGGTCATGACCGCCAGTCTTGTCCTGATGATCCTCTTCATGACGTCCAGCGCTCGCACCGCGAGATGGACCCCGCTCGGGAACTGGCTCCTGGTGGCCGCGCTGGTGTGGCGTGGTGCGCCCTACACGGGAGCGAGCCTCAACCCTGTCCGTAGCATCGCCCCGGCTCTGCTCGCGCCGGAGCTCGCCCATCTGTGGGTCTACCTCGTCGGACCTCTCGCGGGTGCGCTCCTGGCCGCCGCCGTGTTCGCTGCGTTCCGCGACACCCACACACTGACAGCAAAGCTCTTCCATGATCCCCGGTACGCCAGCACCCTGGGCTCCGATCTCCCGACTGCTGTGGGTCACCGCCGCGCCGCAGGTTGAGCTGACGGCCCCAGTGCTGATCCCGAACCGACAAAGGAGCCACTTCGGCCTGCTTCCGTGACGCCGCGGACGGCACGGGTGGGGTGTTGCTGCCCACGCGTCCCCGGCGTGAGCGTCAAACCTGCGAGACACCGTCGGATCCGACGCCATCAGCCCGAACGCCCCAGGCTCGCCGCGCAGCAAACCCATTATCTGCACGACAGTCACAGCCGAGAGCCTGCATCACGGCAAGTTCGGGCTCGCGGCGATGAAGGACAAGCACGCCGACCTCAAGACCCGCCGCGACTCGCTGGTCGCCCGGCAGAAGAGCGCGGAGGCCCAGTCCAAGGTCCAGGGCGCGTTCTCGGCGATCAACGTGCTCGACCCGACGAGCGAGATCTCCCGCTTCGAGGACAAGGTCCGGCGCGAGGAGGCCAAGGCCGCCGGTCAGGCCGAGGTCGCAGCATCCTCGCTCGACGCGCAGTTCGAGGAGCTCGAGGTGTCCAGCGCCGCCGTGGACGGGCCAACCGCAACTCACCAGCCTGCCCGCCACGTCCGCCAGGCGGCCGACGCGATGGCCTCCGCACCGCAGCGCCCCATCAGCGCGACACGCTCATCAACAGGTCCGCCAAGTCAGCTGCTCAAGGCTCTCCGGACCGCCAACGCGACCACAGCCACAAGGACCGCGATGCGCCCACTGCGCGCGGTTCAGGCCCGAACACCGTCGCCCCCCCAACCGGTAACTGCCCCGACGACGACGCGACACGAGAATCACCACCACGTCACCACCAGACAGAAGCTTCGCGCTCACGACACGGCACCGTCACGGCGCGTCCGGCGTTCCGGTGCCGCCAGAGCACGCCGCTCCAGGCTCGGGGGTCTGGGGGCCGTTGACATACGCCTTCAAGAACACGGGAAGCCGCAGATCCTCAGCCGACGGAAGCTGGAGCTGGACACCCCACGCACTGGCGACCACTGGTGAGGGGAGCCCCGCACGCGGGCTCACGAGGACGTAGCTGTTCTTGGCCGCAAAGGCCCGAAGCGTGGCGAGCTGGGCCGCCGGCAAGTTCGGGTCATGCGTGATCCACACGGCGCCGTGCTCCAGGGAGTGCACGGCGTTCTCGTCGGCTATCGGCTGGGAGTAGTACCCGCAGTTCTCGTCGACCGCGGAGTGGTCGCCGGCGACAGGTGGGTTCTGCGCGTAAGTGACTTTGCCCTCGACATGGTTGCGCGACAGACCGGTGAACGTCTTGACGCCCTCGATGGGGGACCGGGCGGCCGCGTTGATGCTCGCGGTCTGCTGGCTCGCGTTCACCATCACGGCGATCGTCGCGCCCGTCAGCCCGAGCACCAAGACCCCGGCGACCGCAGCGACGAGCACGGTGCGCTTGCGCTCGGATCTCTTCTGGGTCCTCTTGATCTCGGCAACGCGTGCCTGGCGATCGGTCAGCTCAGTTCGTTCTCTGCTGGTCATCGGTTCAACGCTCTCTGCCTGGTGGTGGCGCGGTCGGAACGTCCGCAATGCTCGAGGTCAGGGGTACGGGGTCGCCGGCCGTCCCGCAGGAGACGCCCGGTACCGCACCTCGACGATCGGGGTCGCCCGGGAAGATCCTCGCCACAGCCCACACTCCGAAGGCGACGGACATGATGAGGACGCCAGCAAGGACGAGCCATCCGCTGGTTGCCACCTGGAATCTCCCTTCTGGTCGTCGCAGCCTCAAGTATCGGGGCCGAACCTGATCGCGATGGAGCACGGTTGACGAAGATTCTCTGAAGAAACGCACCGCCCGGACTCTCCACACGACCCCGTCACCACGCTCCGCCACGGGCCGTCGCCTGCGCCGACACCCTGCCCCGCAGTCGGCCGGCTCGTTGCGCAGGTGCGGCACTGCCCTACGGCACGAGCGAGGTTCACCCACCCTCCCGTGCAGATCCCCCACTTGCGGCAATACCCCCGTGGGGTATAGTCGTTGGTATCGCACCGAAGCGTGCCGACATCGGGCCCGCGCTCGCGCCGGCTCTTCCGGGTGCGCGACGAACGGGCCGTCGGCGGAATCGCGAGGACACTCGTCGGTGAGGAGGTGGAGGCAGATGCCAGTTGCCGAGGATCGTTGTCCGGTCGGCTCGGGTGTACCTGAGTGCGGGACGGGCCCGGTGGGTCGTCTGCGATTCGTCGTTTCTGAGCTGCGCGATGTCTGGCGTGAGCTGCACGCGCACGTGCACCGTGAGCCCCGATCGGGCGAGACGATGCCGCACGACGATGGGCCAGACTCAGACAAGCACGGGAGCGTGTGACGTGGGGTTTCTCGGAACGATCGTGTCGGGCTTGGCTGAGGGCTTCTGGATGTTCTACGACACGTTGTGGGCGCTGGTGCTCGGGTTCGCCCTGTCGGGGGCCGTGCAGGCGTTCGTGTCGAAACGGGAGATGCAGCGCGTTCTGGGTGATCACCGACCGGCGACGATCGTGCGGTCCAGCTTCTTCGGGATGGTCAGCTCCTCGTGCTCCTACGCTGCGAGTGCACTGGCCAAGAGCCTGTTCGTCCGCGGCGCGGACTTCACGTCCTCGATGGTCTTCATGTTCGCCAGCACGAACCTGGTGGTCGAGCTCGGGGTCGTGCTCTGGTTGCTGATCGGCTGGCAGTTCGCCGTCGCCGAGTTCGTCGGCGGGTTCATCATGATCGCGCTGCTGGCAGTGGTCCTGCCGCGGGTGATCGACGTCGCCGCGCTCGACGCCGCACGAGACCGCCTACGCGCTCGCACGGCAGGCCATGGCGGGCACGAGGAGCATGCCGCCGCCCAGGACACCCACACGTCCGCGCCGTGGCGTCAGCGGATCCGCTCCCGGGCGGGCTGGTCGGACGCGTCGGGCTACACGATCAGCGATGTCACGATGCTGCGCAAAGAGCTGGTGATCGGCTTCGTCGTGGCGGGGTTCGCCTCGGTGGCCGTACCGACGGGCGTCTGGAGGGCCCTGTTCCTGACCGGGCACGGGATCTGGTCCGCGGTCGAGAACGTCGTCGTCGGACCGGTCCTGGCGTTCATCAGCTTCGTGTGCTCGGTGGGCAACGTGCCCCTGGCCGCCGCACTGTGGAAGGGCGGGATCAGCTTCGGCGGGGTCATCGCCTTCGTGTTCGCCGACCTGCTTGCGCTGCCGCTCGTGCTGATCTACCGCAAGTTCTACGGCACCCGTCTTGCCGTCAGGCTCTCGCTGGTGTTCTGGGCGGTGATGAGCGTGGCCGGTCTGATCACCGAAGGTATCTTCACTGCCCTGGGGCTCGTCCCTGGTGCCCACACGGGTGATATCGCCACGGTCCACTTCGGCCTCAACTACACGACCGTTCTCGACGTCCTTGCTCTGGTCACCTTCGGGTTCCTGTACTACTTGTACAAGAACGCCGCGAAGTTCGGTGGCGGTGGGGGCTACGCCAAGGACCCTGTCTGCGGCATGCAGGTGCGCACCGCCGACGCACCGGCCCACACCACCCACCAGGGCCACGACTACTACTTCTGCTCCGACAAGTGCCACGACACGTTCGAAACCGAACCCGCCAAGTACACCGGCGCCCGGCCCGCCCAAGACATGAGCGAGACGGCAGCAGCCGGGGCGATGGGCGCAGCTGCGGGTGCGACGGTGACGGACCCGGTGTGCGGGATGAGCATCGACCCGCACGAGGCCGCCGGGCACGCGACGCACAATGGAGTCGACTACTCATTCTGCTCGGACGGCTGCCGGAAGGACTTCGTCGCCGATCCCGCCCGCTACCTGACGTCGACGGACGCCGGGTGACAGCGTGTCGCGTGCCGCCGACGCCGCGGCCGTCGAGTCCATGGGCATCACTGTGACATCCACGGCGCTGACCGTGGTGGCCAACGCCAACCGGCTCCGCGGATCTAGGCCACGGGCCGACCCAGACGACGCCCGCACCCCCGCCACCGACGCGGTGGTGGGAGTCGGGCGCGATGAGAACAAGGAGGACAACATGGTTGAGAACTCACAGAAGAGGGCCGATCCCGTGTGTGGCATGGGCGTGGACCCGGCCACGGCGGCCGCGAACGTCGAGCACGACGGCACCACGTACTACTTCTGCTCCACGCGCTGCGCCACGACGTTCAAAGCGGACCCGCACAAGTACGCCAGCGCCACGACGTCCTGACCGTCGTCCCGGCAGGGGGGGCACATTCACCCCCCGCCGGGCGGCTTGGACCCGCATGGAGATGCGACGTGATGCGCACGGGTTCGTGCGACGACCCGACGACCCCGACTGGGGAAGCTGGCAGCACTGAGGCGTTCACCGAGCGAGAACCCGGCCACACCCTTGCCGCGAACCCGCTGTTGATCGCCGGGCGACCACCGTCGCGGCGGCACCCCGATCTCGGTTGGCGTGCTCGACAGACCGTCGCCATCCAGCAACACGATTCGCGCCCGCTGCGCCAGCCCAGCCGCGTCACACTCGCCACACGATTGAGGCCCACACGATGGAGGCGCCGAATTGATGCTCGACGGGATCATGCTGCTCTGGTTCGCGGAAGTGGTCGCCTCGTTTGTGTTCGTTGCGAGCGACATTGCGCGAACACCCGAATCCCCGGTGCTGAAGTGGGGTTTCGTGATTGTCACCCTCTTCACCGGCCCGATCGGTCTCGTGCTCTACATCCTCTCGTGCCGTGAACCTTTGCCCGGACTCCACGCAGAGTACGTTCGGGCTCGATGGCGTCAAGTTGTCGGGTCCACCATGCATTGCGTTGCCGGGGACGGCATCGGGATTCTCGTCGCGGCCGCAGTCCTCTCACCATTGCGACTGCCGGAGTGGGTGAACCTCCTGGCCGAATACGGCATCGGCTTCCTGTTCGGCTGGACAGTCTTTCAAGCGCTCTTCATGCGGGGGATGGTCGGCGGCAACTATTCACTCAGCCTCCGGAAGACCTTCCTGCCCGAGTTTATCTCCATGAACGGCCTCATGGCGGGAATGATCGCACTCAGCGTCCCGTGGCGGCAAGCGGTCGGGGCGCTGGCGACCCCGACTCATCCCGCATTCTGGTTCATCCTTTCCGTCTCGCTCACCGTCGGCTTCCTCGTGACCTACCCGTTGAACTGGTGGTTGGTCGCAACCGGCCTCAAACACGGAATGATGACCGTCCAGCCCGGGGGACAGCCGGCCCCGCTGGCCGCCGGACTGGCTCTTGCCGGTGGGGCGATCAGCCGGGCACGCGTTGGCCCACCGGGCTCGTCGCCCTCTGCCAGCGCCATCAACCTTGCCGCCAACGCTCACTCTCAGGACGCACCAGGTCCGAGTGCGCCATCCGAAGGTCATCACGCACGTCCTGGCAGCTCGACGGCTAAGGCACGCAGAATAGATAAGGCCCGGATGATCGTCGTCAGCCTTATCCTCCTCAGCGTTGGAGTAACCGTCGCCGGAACAGTTGGATCGCTCACCGGCCGCTAGCGTGTCTCCAATATCTTGCTGTGGTCCTCGGTGATGCTTGCCGGGAGACTAGATTCGCGGTGTTGTCGGATGGGTAGGGGGCTCGGACGGTCCCGGTGTTGCCGTCGTCGGTGGGCAAGAAGTGTTGGTCCAGGTCACTGGGTGGGCACTGTCGTTCCAGTCGTCGATGTGCCGCACATCCGTGCCATTGGATCGTTCCGTTCCCCTCTCGGCCGGGCGCGTCAGACCGGGCGGGTTGACGGTCCGTTCACGGGGCACCCAGGGCGGCCCACGATTCGGGTCGCAACCCTCGCGAATTGGATCTTCGCCAGATCTTCGTCGTTCCTAGTCTTGATCAGCGCAACCGTAGGCGATAGTTGAGACTTGTTGCAGCAACGTGACGATCATTTCGAATCGATCCGGGTCATGCGAAAGACGTCCGTGATCCACGAGGATCGGTCTCGGCGTAAGGAGAGGATCTTGATGATGAGAAGCTGTAGTGCTGCTACCGGTGCCAACTTGGATATGCAAGGCTTTGGAGGGCTTGATGCGGATGCCAAATCGCGCTACGCATTGCCACTACGATTCACTCCCGGCGTCGCGACAACCCTCGTCGCGGTCGGACTCGTTCTGCGGTCGCCCCTCTGGTTGGGGTCGATGGCGTTCGTCGCACTGAGTGGGGCACTCGTGCCGCGTGGCATGTTGATTGATCTCGTCTACAACGTCGGGGTGCGCCATCTATTTGGTGGCGCACCGCTCCCATCCACGCCAAAGCCGCGACAGTTCTCCTACCTGATTTCGACGGTCTGGTTGGCGGGTTCAGCCACTTCCTTCGCTTACGGTCTACCCCTGCTGGGGTTCTTACTTGGGGGAGGGGTTGTCCTCGGGGGCACTATTCTGACGACGACGCTCTGGTGCCTCGGATCCTGGTTCTACAGGCGGGGTGGCCTCGGCGACACTCGCCAGTGGCAGCGTGATCGCAAAGACAGTGCCGCGGCATGGTCGGTTGCCGTGGACCGCAATCGTTCCGCCGCTGACGCCGGCCGACACGACGAAGATGACCAGCAGAACGAGAGATGGCAGCGAAGACATGGCTCTCCATCACGATGGACATGTGCGGGCCGCCATGACGGTACCCCTCGGGACAAGTTCGCCAACCGAATCTGATCGAGTTCTCGCGCCTCCCTCCCGACGCGGCACACCGGTCGCGCCTACTTCCGTGCGCTGATCCCGATGACCGGCAGTCCGGCGATCGTGCCGGACCAGGCTTTCGATGCTGTGAAGCCGCTGCTGACGAGCACGTCGTGCAGCGGTAGCGGTCGGCAGTCGATCGTGCGCGGCCAACGACGGTGTGCGGCGAGATACTGCCGGGTCATCAGATTCGGCGTGTCTCGAAGAGCCAGCGAGACGACCGTGATCCGGCCGGTGTCCCGAAGCACGCGACGGCATTGCGTCAAGACGACGGGGATGTCCTGTGTTGCCATGAGTTCGAGCGTGAAGCTCATGGTGATGGCGTCGATGCTGGCGGCGTCGAGAGGCAGGTGACACGCGTCAGCCTGGACGAGGGCCAATCGGGTACCCCGGTTCTTTCGAGCGAGACGTCTCCGGGTCACCTGGATCATCCGGAGCGACAGGTCGATCCCCACGAGGGAGCCATCGGGACCGACCTGCTGGGCGAGTGCCGCGAGGGTGTGCCCGGTGCCGACACCGATCTCGAGGATGCGCTCACCGGGCCGGGCGTCCAGCATGCGCAGTCCAGCAGCGCGCGCCGAGCGTTCGAATGGCGCCTCGGCCAAGTCGTACCACGGTGCTAGCCGGTCGTAGGTGGCGTGCGCCTGCGCTGTCGAGCGCTCGACGGGTGCCACCCTCGCTGCCCACGAGCCGACCTGGTTGTTCACCGCTCGGCCTCGCGGCACGAGATGGTGGCGGACCAGGGCGAATGCCTCGAGTGAGGGAAGCGGGTCGCGGACTCAACCCGTTCGTCCCGGGTCCGCGACGATGTCGACGGACCGCGTGAGCCGAAACGCGCGCTGAGAGGTTCCCCATTTTCCGACATCGGTTCATCTCCGTCTCGGGAACTGGCTCCACGATCCCCGCCGACGAGGAGTGGCGCAACCTGCGGCGCCCTCTTCACCGTCCACACGTGGCGCGCTGCCGTCCGGCTGTGGGGTCCTCTCGTGAAGGTGTCGACGTCGACGGGCGGGTGCGCTCGTGGCTCGCCGCCGACGGGCTCGGGACTACGAGGTCGTGGATACCATCGCCTGCGCGTCGTCGGGGAATCCGCGCAGGACGCTGAGAACGCGTTGGTGGCTGAGCCAGCCCACGAGGTTCGCGTGGTCGTCGTCGAGGACGGGGATGGCTCCGGGCGTGGATTCGAGGGCGGTGAGCGCGTCGGTGAGGTGGTCGGAGATGCTGACGGCGTCGGGCAGCTCGACGACGGAGGCCACCGTCGCGAGGTTGTGCTCACCGTCAGCGAGCGTGTCGGCGACCGCATGCGCGGTGGCGATGCCTCGATAGCGGCCGTGGGAGTCCAGGACCGGCAACTGGCCGTGCGGGGCGCGGCTGAGCAGACCAGCGGCGTCGCGCAGCGCGGCACTCTCCCGAAGGCACGGCCCGACCGGTTCCATGATCTGCCCGACGGTGATCGCGGCCATCTGTTCTGCCTCCGGTGAGACGCTGATGTCGACGCCTCGGCGGCGCAGCTTGAAGGTGTAGATGCTGTCCCTGGCCAGTACGTGGCTGATGGCGCTGGCCAGCACGATCGCGGCCATCGTCGGCAGGATGATCGTGTACTCGCCGGTGAGCTCGAACAGGATGATCACTGCGGTGATCGGGGCCTTGGCGGCTCCGGCGAACACCGCGCCCATGCCGATCAACGCGTACACCCCGGGCGAGCCTGCGACGTCAGGGGCGATGAGATGGAGCAGCTGGCCGTAGGCCGAGCCGAGCATCGCACCGATGAACAGGCTCGGCGCGAAGACTCCGCCGGAGCCGCCGATCCCGATCGTCAGGGAGGTGGCGACCATCTTCCCGAAGAGCAGCAGGACGAGGAACGCGATCGTGTAGGCGCCGGCGATGCTCCTGCCGAGCACGGGGTACCCCACTCCGTACATCTCGGGTAGCACGAGGAGTAGCCCGCCGAGGACAAACCCGCCGATGGCGGGTCGGAGCCACTCTGGTCCTCGCCACACGCGGTCGCAGATGTCCTCGATGAGGTACAGGATCCGGGTGAACATCACGCCGACCACCCCGGCCAACAGGCCGAGCAGCGCGAAGAGGGCGTACTGGGTGAGGTTGTCCACAGTGAATGTCGGAAGCTGCAAGAACGCCGTGTTGCCGAGCACTGCCCGGCCGATCACGCTCGCGGTCACGGAAGCGACGACAACCATGCCGAACGACTGGGCGGTGAAGTCTCCCAGCAGGATGAGTTCCATCGCGAAGAACACCCCGGCAAGTGGCGCGTTGAACGTCGCGGCGATACCGCCGGCCGCCCCGCACGCCACCAGCACCTTCATCCGGGGCTCGGTGATCCTCAGGACGCGGCCGAGGGTCGAGCCAAGGGCGGCCCCGATCTGCACGATCGGACCCTCGCGTCCCACTGAGCCGCCGCCGCCGATGCACAGGGCCGAAGCAAGCGCCTTGACGGCGGCGACTTGCGGCGCGATCCGTCCGCCGCGCCGCGCCACGGCGTACATGACCTCCGGCACGCCGTGCCCCCGGGCCTCGCGGGCGAAGAAGTGCACGAGCGGCCCGTACAGCAGTCCGGCGACCACCGGCGCGAAGATGACGAACCAGCGGCCCAACCCGGGCACGTACGGGTTCGCGACGTGACCGAGCCCCGCGTAGTCGGCATGGCCGGAGAGGGCAATGGTGAACACCTTGATCAGCCAGCGGAACGCGATCGCCGCGCCACCAGCACCGGCGCCGACGGCCAGGGCGAGCACGAGCAGGCCCATCCGCGACGAACGGAGCACGGTGAGCAGCCGCGTCAGCCCCGCCTGCATCGGTACCAGGTCTGGCGCAACCGGACGGGGGGAGGGCGGCGGGGTCGTCTTGCGGCGCATCTTCACAGTAGTATTATGCAACAATTGCACTGAGCATCGTTACGAAGGGTGACCAGAGTGAGCAAGCCAACACTCCCGGACGTCGGGGCTGCACCGGCCATCGGGAGTATCGACGAGCTGGTCACCGCAGTCCTGACAGCGTCGCGGGTGCTCGTTGGCGTCTCGGCGCGTTCTCTCGCCGAGGTAGAGGACACCGTCACCCTCACCCAGTTCCGGGCCCTGGTCGTGCTCGACAATCACGAGGAGATCAACCTCAACACCCTCGCCGATCTGCTCTCGGTGACGTCCTCGACGGCGATGCGGATGATCAACCGGCTGCTCACCTCGGGCATGGTCACTCGGCGGGACAACCCGGCCAACCGCCGTGAGGTGCTGTTGGGTGTCACCGACGAGGGCCGGAGACTGGTCCGGCAGGTCACCGCCAAGCGGCGCGAGGAGATCACCCGCATCGTCGCTGAGATGCCCGAGACGCGCCGCGACGAGCTCGTGATGGCAATGCGCGCGTTCGCCGAGGCCGCCCACGAACCGGAGCCTCGCCCCGAGACGACCGCCGCTCTCGGCTGGTGACCGGACACGTACCAGGAGTGCAGACCCCAGTGCTCGATGGACTGCCCCGCGCTCCCCGGTAGCAGGTCCCGTCGCACGGGCTCGAGTCATGAAGCCGGGCCGGTCCCATCACCGAACCGGAGGTGCTGATCCATGGCGACAGACTCGTCAGCACCCGCTACGCACTGAAGTGACAACCGACCACAGGAAGGTGGGTACCTGCCATGACGGCTGGTGCCACTCAGTCCAGCTCGTCCGACTCGAAGCCGGCGACGACGACCGACCAGAAGAACGACCTCAAATCGATGCCCGTGTCCGAGGTCGAGAAGCAGCTGGGCACCTCACCGGACGGCCTGAGCCAGGCCGAGGCGAAGGAGCGCCTGGCCCAGTACGGCCCGAACGAGATCGCTGAGCACACGACGAACCCGTTGCTGAAGTTCCTGTCCTACTTCTGGGGCCCGATCCCCTGGATGATCGAGGTCGCGGTCATCCTCTCCGGTGCCGTCGGGCACTGGCCGGACTTCTTCATCATCCTGGTGCTGCTGGTGGCCAACGCGGTCGTCGGCTACAGCGAGGAACACCAGGCAGGCAACGCGATCGACGCCCTGAAGGCCAAGCTCGCGGTCACCGCTCGCGTCAAGCGCGACGGTGCGTGGATGACCCCGCCCGCCCGAGAGCTGGTGCCCGGTGACGTCATCCGGCTGCGTCTGGGTGACATCGTTCCCGCGGACGCGCGCTTGCTGGACGGCGACGAGGTCGAGGTCGACCAATCGGCACTGACCGGTGAATCGCTGCCTGCCACCCGCAAGCCGGGGGAGGCCGTGTTCTCCGGCTCGATCATCCGCCGAGGGGAGATCGGCGCCCTGGTCTATGCCACCGGCACCCACACCTATTTCGGCAAGACCGCCGAGCTCGTCCAGGACACGCACACGGCCAGCCACTTCCAGAAGGCAGTCCTGAAGATCGGCAACTACCTCATCCTGCTCGCCGTCGCCCTCGTCACCATCATCCTGGTCGTCTCGCTGCTGCGCGGCGACCAGATCCTGACCACCCTTCAGTTCGCGCTCGTTCTGACGGTTGCCGCGATCCCGGTCGCCATGCCCACCGTGCTGTCGGTCACGATGGCGGTAGGCGCACGTCAGCTGGCCAAGAAGCAGGCCATCGTCAGCAAGCTCGTGGCGATCGAGGAGCTCGCCGGCGTGGACGTGCTCTGCGCGGACAAGACCGGCACCCTGACCCAGAACGCCCTGACCCTCGGTGACCCGTTCAGCATCACGGGGATCACCGCAGGCGACGTCGTCCTCGCCGGGGCGTTGGCCTCCCGCGCGGACAATGACGACCCGATCGATCTCGCAGTCCTGGGCGGGCTGAGCGACGCCGATGAGTTGGACTCCTACACCGTGACGCACTTCCAACCGTTCGACCCGGTCCACAAGCGGACCGAGGCCAGTGTTACCGGCGTGGGCGCCGGCGCTGCCTCGTTCAAGGTCAGCAAGGGTGCCCCCCAGGTGATCCTGACCTTGGCGGCGAACACGACCGCAGTCAAGCCCGCCGTCGACGCGGCCGTGAACGACTTCGCCGCCCGCGGCTTCCGCTCCCTCGGCGTGGCCCGAACCGACGGCGACGGCGCCTGGCAGTTCCTCGGAGTGCTGCCGCTGTTCGACCCGCCCCGCGACGACGCCGCGACCACCATCGCCACGGCCCGGGAGATGGGCGTGACGGTGAAGATGGTCACCGGCGACGCGCTGGCGATCGCGAAGGAGACCGCCGCGAAGGTGGGCCTGGGCACCGACATCCTCGACGCTGCTGC
>Ga0209386_1000375_pt1 | contig 22796 bp, 13 predicted proteins | sample NGEPertwo_FD_184510 | JGI IMG/M metagenome (GOLD analysis project Ga0209386, IMG submission 184510) | Arctic peat soil microbial communities from the Barrow Environmental Observatory site, Barrow, Alaska, USA - NGEE Permafrost154B-two... | ecosystem: Environmental > Terrestrial > Soil > Wetlands...
CCTGTGTGATAATTTTATAATTTTGGTTTGTCACCTTTATTTTACCACACCATGGACAGGGGTGTAATTATTTTTGCCAAGAACTTATGTTTGGGGAGTTTTGTTATTTTGTAACAGACTCTTATAGTCTTCTATGTTTAGTATGTTTCAGTAGCACAGATATATGTAGTTAAAAAACTAACATCTGTCACCTTTTCTTGAAAACTAAATATTATGTAAAAAACTGAAATGTAGATTACATATCGGTTTAACTAGAGGTGATTGTATGAATTGCACGATGTCGCGATCCAATTACAGACATCTTGTTGTTGGGTCTGACATAAAGATACCCCTCCACAACGGTCAACTTACAACAGCTATCAACTTCGATAACGCGGCTTCAACGCCTCCCTTTGTTTCAGTTGTAGAGGAAATAGTAAATTTCTCAACCATGTATTCTTCCATTCACCGTGGCACGGGTTACAAATCACAGTATTCATCTCAGCTCTTTGAGGAAGCAAGGTCAATCGTCATGGAATTTGTCAAAGCTGATCCCCTTCAAGATACAGTCATTTTTGTTAAAAATACGACGGAAGCCATTAATAAGCTATCCTATCGACTTTGGGAAGGGAACCAACAAAGTGTTATCCTATCAACTTGTATGGAACACCATTCTAACGATCTCCCATGGCGTAACAAGTTCCAAGTAGATTACGTTCAAACAGACCCCTATGGAAAATTAAGCCTTGAAGATCTGGAGAGTAAATTAATCAAACATAAGGGCAATGTAAGACTTGTAACCGTTACCGGAGCTTCCAACGTTACAGGATATGTAAACCCTATACATAAAATAGCTGAGTTGGCCCACCGCTATAGAGCTAAAATACTTGTCGATGGGGCTCAGTTAGTCCCCCACAATACCGTAAACATGAAACCAAAAAATCCGCTTTATCATATCGACTATCTAGCTTTTTCAGCCCACAAGATGTACGCTCCCTTCGGGATTGGGGTACTCATCGGCCCCAAAGAAGCATTTAATCAAGGCAACTCTGAAATCGTAGGCGGAGGTACCGCAGAAACAGTAACCCATGACTGGGTAGTGTGGGAGAAGCCTCCACACAAGGAAGAAGGTGGCTCCCCCAATGTCATGGGCGTCGTTGCTCTCGTAGCTGCAATTAAAACCCTAACAGCCATAGGCATGAGGAATATTGATCACTATGAAAATCAGCTTACAAACTATGCTAACATGCGGCTTCAATCAATCCCAGGCCTTACACTTTACTCTCAAACTACCCTAGGTGAGCCCAGAATTGGAGTTATCCCTTTTAATATTAAAGGGATTGCACATGAACGGGTTGCAACTATTCTATCAAATGAGGCAGGTATTGCAGTTCGCTCCGGATGTTTTTGTACTCAGCCCTATATCCAGAAATTATTAGGTATTTCTTCGAAACAAATGGAGTTCTACAGAAGAAGTGTGAACGCACCCCGCCCAGGTATGGTTCGGATAAGCTTTGGATTATACAATGATTTTGCAGAAATTGACATGTTAATCCAACTGCTGGAAAGAATAATTATGCACCCAACAACTTATATTAAATGAATGTTATTTAATCCCAAGAGCTTCTTTGGCCAGCCGGTCTACGTAATCGTTAAATCGATCTCCTGAATGACCAGCTACTTTTCTGAATTCATAAAGTCCATGATGCGCTTTCATAAATGCGACATAGGCTTGAGTGAACTTGTTCTTCGCTTGCCAATCCCCCGTAACCCAATGTGCAATTCCGTTATAGTCGTGGTAGATCCGAATACGAGCATTAAGCGTTTTAGCTTTTTCCACAGCATGTTGTACGGCCGCTAGTTCCCCAGCGACATTTCGCATACTTGCGGCTTCAAGGTCTTCACCAACACCATTACTTTCAAAAACGACCTCGCCATTCTTGATAAAAGCATAACCGTAGGAATACCTGCCCTTGTAATAGCTTCCATCTGTATAGACCTCATAGTCTATACTTTCGCTAAGCTCGGTAGAAACACTAGCACTACCATTAATCCATTCCAATGCTTCAGCTTTCGTTTCAAATCCTTTATATACTGCTCCTTTGTACCCCTTGACTGATGATAGACATTCTTGCCAGTTGCTAAAAAGTCCCACCTTAGACCCTTCTTTTACGGCGTAGTAATTTTTTTTACCCAAAGCTTGTCCCTCCGATGAATGATATTCTTCCAATAATAAGATAATAGGTTAAAGATAAACAAAATACAAACAAATTAAGGAGGACTGTCCCTGTGACTAAAATCATGAAAACTATGGATGGCAATCAAGCCGCCGCATTGGCCTCTTATGGCTTAACTGAGGTAGCCGCAATCTTTCCGATTACACCTTCTACTCCGATGGCTGAAGGTGTTGACGAATGGTCTGCACATGGAATGAAGAATTTGTTTAATCAACCAGTAATAGTAGCTGAACTGCAGTCCGAAGCAGGTGCCGCTGGCGCCCTGCATGGTTCTTTGGCAGCAGGAGCACTCACAACTACTTACACTGCTTCGCAAGGTCTTCTCTTAATGATCCCCAATATGTACAAAATTGCAGGAGAACTGTTACCAACAGTATTTCACGTGACAGCTCGTGCTATTGCAGCACATGCTTTGTCTATCTTTGGCGACCACCAAGACGTTATGGCTTGTCGGCAGACCGGCTTTGCCCTCCTTGCTTCTTCAAGTGTTCAAGAAGCTCATGATCTATCTTACACTTCCCATCTCTCTACAATCAAATCGCGAGTCCCCTTTCTACATTTCTTTGATGGTTTCCGAACCTCACATGAAATTCAGAAGATCGAATTGATTGATGAACAGGATATTGCCAAGATTGTTGATTGGCAGGCCATCCAAACCTTCCGTGATCATGCTCTCACGCCAGAACACCCAACTGTCCGAGGGACCGCCCAAAACCCCGACATTTATTTTCAAGGCCGAGAAGTTGCTAACCCTTTCTATAGTGCAGTTCCAGACATTGTCGAAAACTATATGCAAGAAATTAAACAAATTACAGGTAGAGAGTATCATCCCTTTGATTATTACGGTTCCCCAGATGCGGAATATGTTATTGTCGCAATGGGCTCTGTCTGCGAGACGATTGAGGAAACTATTGACCACCTCATGACCAAAGGCGAAAAAGTTGGGGTAATTAAAGTTCGGCTGTACCGTCCGTTCTCCGAAAAATACTTCATGAACGTTCTACCAAAAACAGTTAAGAAAATCGCCGTCCTAGATCGCACTAAAGAACCAGGATCACTTGCCGAGCCACTATGTCTTGACGTTGTTCATCTATTTTATAAAAGCGAAATTAAACCACTTGTAGTAGGAGGTCGTTATGGCCTAGGTTCTAAGGATACTCGACCTTCCCAGATCATTGCAGTCTATGAAAATCTCAAACAAGCTCACCCCAAAGATGGGTTTACCATCGGAATTACCGATGATATCACGAACACTTCCCTGCCTGAAGTTGATCTTGTGGAAACAACTCCCCCTGGAACCATTAGTTGCAAATTCTTCGGCCTAGGCTCTGATGGGACAGTCGGTGCCAACAAATCCGCTATAAAGATCATCGGTGATAAGACTCCTCTTTATGCCCAAGGTTATTTTTCCTATGATAGTAAAAAATCCGGTGGCACCACCATTTCTCACTTACGTTTTGGTAAGAAACCCATAAAATCCACCTACTTGGTGTCTCATGCCGACTACATTGCCTGCCATAATAAATCATTTATATACAACTACGATATGTTAAATGGTCTAAAGCCGAACGGATCATTTGTTTTAAATTGCCCATGGAAACCTGAAGAATTAGAGAAAGAACTCCCCGCTACACTACGACGCTATATCAGCAAAAATAACATCAATTTCTATATTATTGATGCCGTTAACATTGCCTCGGAGATTGGCCTAGGTGGCAGAGTCAATATGATTATGCAGGCTGCTTTCTTTAAGCTAGCTAAGGTCATTCCTGTTGAGGATGCCGTAAACTACCTAAAAGAATCCATTGCTAAAACTTACGGCAAAAAAGGACAGAAAATTGTCGACATGAATAGTGCGGCTGTGGATCGTGGCATATTATCTTTACAAAAGGTGACTATCCCCGAATCCTGGGCCAATGCCGTGTCAGAGGAGACACCGACGGTTGACGAACCAGATTTCATCAAGAACATCCAACGTCCCATGGCTCGAAATGAAGGAGACGATCTTCCAGTCAGTTCATTCGTGGGAATAGAGGATGGCACTTTCCCCGTGGGTACAACGGCTTATGAGAAGCGCAAGATTGCTGTCATGGTGCCTGAATGGCAAATTGAAAAGTGTATCCAATGTAATCAGTGTTCCTTAGTTTGTCCGCATGCCACTATTCGGCCTTTCTTGCTAAGTGATGAAGAGCAGGCCAAAGCCCCCAAAAACTTCCTAACGAAAAAGCCGCTTGGTAAAGGATTGGAAAGCCTGCACTATCGAATCCAAATTGATCCGTTAGATTGTACGGGATGTGGTAACTGTGCTGACATCTGTCCTGCACCAGGAAAAGCCCTAATCATGGAGCAGGCCGAACCTCAACTTAAGGCACAAACAGACAACTGGTACTTTGCCACCACTATTACAGAGAAGAAAGGCTTAATGGATCCAAAAAGTGTTAAGGGCAGTCAGTTTTTGCGACCTCTCTTTGAATTCAGCGGAGCTTGCCCAGGATGCGGAGAGACAGCGTATATAAAGCTCATCACTCAATTGTACGGAGATCGTATGATGATTGCCAACGCCACGGGCTGCTCTTCCATTTACGGCGCCAGTGCTCCTTCCATTCCTTATACCACAAATGCAGAAGGCAAGGGACCATCATGGGCTAACTCTCTGTTTGAGGATAATGCCGAATATGGTTATGGCATGTACCTTGGAGTTAAACAACTTCGTGATAATTTAGCGAATTTAGTGAAGGAAGCTTTAGAGACCGCTATCCCCGAAAGCCTTAAGGTAGCCCTCCAAGAATGGCTTGCAGGGAGGGATGATGGAGAGGCTTCAAAGATTGCAACAGCAAAGGTAGTGGCTGCTTTAAAGACTGTTCCTGAGTCTGACAAAGCACTCATCCAAGCTATTTTGGCCAAAGAGCAATACTTCATTAAACGGTCACAATGGATGATTGGAGGGGATGGTTGGGCCTATGATATCGGCTACGGAGGATTAGACCATGTCTTGGCTTCGGGAGATGATATCAACATCCTCGTACTTGACACGGAAGTTTACTCCAATACTGGTGGCCAGTCCTCTAAATCGACGCCGACCGCTGCCGTTGCCAAATTTGCGGCTGCAGGCAAAAAAATTCGTAAAAAAGATCTCGGTATGTTGGCAATGGGTTATGGTTATATTTACGTCGCTCAGATTGCTCTGGGGGCAAATATGAATCAAACAATTAAAGCTCTTACTGAAGCCGAAAATCATAAAGGGCCCTCTTTGGTCATTGCCTACTCCCCATGTATCAACCATGGGATTAAGACAGGAATGGGGACCACCATTGCTGAAGAGAAGAAAGCGGTCGATGCAGGATATTGGCATCTCTACCGCCATAATCCCCAGCTAAAAATAGAAGGAAAGAATCCTTTCATTTTAGATTCTAAAGAACCTTCTGCTTCCTTCCAGGAATTCATCCGAGGTGAGGTCCGATACTCTCAATTAAGCTCTACCTTCCCGGAAAGTGCTGATGAACTATTTAAGGTAGCTGAACAGCATGCAATAGAGAGATATCAGTCTTATAAACGGCTGACTGAAATGCAGTATTAAATTATATATCACAATAATATTAGCGAGCGGGCGCCTAGGCGTCCCGCTCGTTAATATTTGATATCCTGTGAGTATTAGTTACTATTTCTGATTTGTGTCGACCCAATCTTTGGCATCCCCCACTTGAATCTCGCTGGGGATTGCAACATTCGATACTTCTTTAGTATTTTCGATACTCGCCCAAGCTGCCGTTGTATGTTGTTCAATCGGTCTAAGCTTACTGCTTCTCTTTGTATTTTGGTTACACATAAATTGACATCCCTCCTTCCTTTCTTTAGTATGATCAGTCCAAAGGAATAACATGCCATACCTAATGTACAACTATTGATAATATCTCCCACTATTTTCTAACTAGTTCTTAATTTAGGTTGATAGCATTAGAATCAGTATAAAAGATAAGTATAAATAAACTAAATATTTAATTAATAAAGAAGGATTATTCAATTGTCTGACGAAAATCTTTAAAAAGGGGGAATAATTATGGAGACTTATCGGGTAAAGGTTGGCGCAAACGGAGAAGTCGTTTTACCCATGGAATTGCGCAAGATATTTGGGCTAGTTGCAGAGGATACGTTAGATTTATGTGTCGATTCAGAGGGTAAAGTCTTTGTGCAAACAGCTGAACGTTCTGTTCGGCCGCTTTCAGATTTCTTTGAGGATTTGATTATCGGTGATTTGCTTGCTGATGGTTGTACTGGTGATTGTCTAAAAACCAAGCTTTTAGCATGTAAATTAAAACTAAGCACCGTACTCGATCGCCTGTCAGAAGAGGCCCACAGAGCACATAAAAATGGTCAATCTATTAAGTGGTGGGAAACTCCAGTTCTAACCTCCCAGGGTTTTAATAAGAGCTCCAAAGGAATATATGAGGTTATGCTAACCACACGTAGTATCCATGATTTAGTCGTCCTTCGGGAGAATGAACTTCGAGAGATACCCGCGGTCTTTGAGAGTTTAGAACAAGATCCCTTGTCGTTTAAACGGCTAAAAGGGCCTTATTATGAGACCTACCGGGTTTCCTTCCTTAGTGGATCTAAGGAATATCGGGTCATATACACCGTCTTTGCACCAGAAAATCTAATAGTAGTCTTAACAGTAGGAGCACGCGAAGTACTATATGACCGGCTAAATGGTATAGCATGAGTTAGGATTATTGACTATCTTGAAGAATTTCAATATCCATTGCACAGGTGGTATGATATGTTTAAATTAATTTTGCGTTTTCTATTATTTGTGTTATATTCAATTTTAAATAAACAAGCTGGCTTAGGCCAGCTTGTTTATTTAAAATTGATATTGTGAGCAAGAGAAGGAGACTAAAACTCAGTGAATCAAGTAGGTAACAAAATAGTGTCAACTCTAAAAAGCTCCCCCCGGTATCGCTGGTTTATTCTAGCAACTGTTTCCGTTGGTACGTTCATGTCTACCTTAGATAGCAGTATTGTTAATGTTGCTCTGCCTACCATTTCCGGAAAATTGCATGCAGATCTTTCAACCTTACAATGGGTTGTTACCGCTTATTTATTGACAATTTCCAGTTTGCTCCCTGTTTTTGGACGATTAGCAGATTTATTAGGGCGTAAAAGAGTTTTCTCTTTGGGATTTTTGGTTTTCACCCTCGGTTCTGTTTTGTGCGGTTTGTCACCAAATATTTCGTTTCTGATTGGAATGCGTATCCTCCAGGCCATAGGAGCTTCTATGCTAATGGCAAACAGTGCGGCTCTTATTATTGCTAACTTTCCTCCTAAAGAGCGAGGACGAGCTCTAGGATTAATCGGAACAGTTGTTGCACTAGGCAGCCTATCTGGCCCAGCACTCGGCGGAATTCTAGTAGGGCTCTTAGATTGGCGTTCCATTTTCTTTATCAATTTGCCAATTGGAGTTCTTGGGTATCTTGCGGTTAAAATTATTCTCCCCCTTGATAAACCTCAGCAAAGCGAAGAGACCTTTGATTTTGTAGGCGCACTCTCCTTTACCTTAGGTATGATCAGTCTCATGTTTGCCATCAGCAATGGTCAGAGTTGGGGTTGGGGTTCGTATCCAATCCTCGTCGGGTTAGCTCTAGGAACGCTTACCTTGGCCTTCTTCTTCTATACTGAGATTCGTGTACCTAATCCCATGATTGATTTATCAATATTTCGTATCCCCCCATTCTTTATAGGAAATATTACGGGACTTCTCTCCTTCGTGGCTATGTTTGCCAACGTGATGCTCATGCCTTTCTATCTACAACATGTTTTGAATTATAGCCCAGCTCAAGTGGGATTACTAATGACCGCTTTCCCCCTAACAATGGCGATCACCGCTCCGATCAGCGGTCATGCCTCTGACCGCATTGGTCCTAGTGCACTAACTACCAGTGGACTGTTCGTTAGTGCTCTTGGCTTTTTCTATCTTTCAACTTTAACTACAACCTCGGTGTTCTGGCAAATCGTTCCAGGTCTTTTTCTGATGGGTTTAGGTGCTGGCCTTTTCCAATCCCCCAACAACAGTAGTGTCATGAGTTCAGTCCCTCCTAATAAATTAGGCGTGGCAGGTGGAATTAGTGCTCTCGTACGCAATGTCGGAATGGTTATCGGCATCGCCTTTTCTGTCTCTATGCTTCAAAACCGGGAAACTACACTTCTAGTGGGTGTCAATAACCCATCAGCCCTCCAGCAAGCCACTGCTTTTGTTGGTGCTTACCATAGTGTAATGCTTACTTCTATGAGCATCGCCCTTATAGCAGCACTGATTTCTCTATATCGAAAAGGGTACACCCGATCTGTTACTTGAGTCATTTCTCGTTAGTCATCATAAGTGAACTCGTTCAACTAAAGATAAAGAAGTCAGTAGCCTTACCGAATAAAATAAGGCTACTGACTTCTTTATTTATGATCAGACTTCTATGCGCTTGGCCTCTAAAACAGTTGCCGGAGAATCTTCAGTCCACGCGTCCTTATCAAAGTTTCCCCACAGCCCCGTCACTTCCCAACCAGTTTCCAGCAAAGTTTTCTTGAGATTTTCGTATTTCAGCGGGAACAGATGGTTAATCCCGGATACTGCCTGTCTTGTATCGGGAAACTCTATTTCCATGGAAAAATCTATCAGTCCGTCCGCCCTATAAATGTAATGGCGATAAAAAGTTAAGCGTGAGGTCTTAATAATGGGTAACTCTTTGACTTGCTTTGCTAAAATCCGATCGTAGTTGACAGTTTGCAATAAAAGGTGAGTTCCTTTTCCCCCAAATTGGGTCAAGACCTCTTTTAGCTCAATTTCTCCGGCCACATGGGCTAGCGTATTTCCTAAGCAAAATACTCCATCAAATTCTTCGTTGATACTAGTGAGGTCTCGCATATCGGCTATGCAAAAAGAAGCGCTACTTCCGTTTTCCTGAGCTTTTCTTCTTGAAATCTCGATCATCTCATCACTTAAATCCACACCCAGCACTCGTACCCCAGCTTGGCTTGTTGCTAAAGCAAAGGTCCCGGTACCACATCCGATATCGAGTACTGAGGTCAGAGATTCACGTCTAACATAATCCTCTAAAAATGTTTTCTGAGGTCCCTTTAACGGGAATATTTCGTCATAATGTTTTGATAAAACGCTATAAAAATCCACTCTAGTCCTCCACCCTCTCTCGATTTACATGGTTAATTGAACCGTATGAATCTGTCCGTCATCCTTTAACATAATAATAGGTTCCAGTAACACTTCTTCATCCAAAGTGATCCTTTCACACCCCGTCATTCTACTCATTGAATTCTCAACAATAATCACATACTTTGTCGTTAAATACTGATATGTTAAGCGATAGCCTGACCAGCCGCTCGGAATGCACGGCTTCAAGACGAGAGTATTTCTTTCACGTTTAAAGCCTAATATGCCCTCTAGTCCAGCTTGATACATCCAACCAGATGCTCCAGTATACCACGTCCATCCTCCCCGGCCTATATGTGGATGCGAGGCATACACATCAGCCGCTACAACATAAGGCTCAACTTTGTAGCGATTCACCTCATGTTCTGTACGAGCATGATGGATGGGGCTTAACATCTGAAACAGTTTCGTAGCCTTGTCCCCTTCTCCCAAACTAGTATACGCCAAGATTGCCCAAGATGCTCCGTGTGTGTACTGTCCACCATTTTCTCGAACTCCAGGAACATACCCTTTTATATATCCAGGGTCAGGTAGGAACGTGTCAAAGGGTGGAGTAAGTAACAGGAGAACCCCGTCCTCTTTGCGCCATAAGTAGTGTTCTAGGGCCAACATTGCATCCTTAGCACGCGTTAGCTTGGCTGCTCCAGAAATTACTGACCAAGACTGGGCAAGGGCATCGATTTGACATTCAGTGTTTTGCGCTGATCCTAAGGGTGTCCCATCATCAAAATATGCACGCCGATACCAACCGCCATCCCAGCCATGCAGTTCCATATTCTTTTGAAGTTCCTCAGCGATACTCCGGTATCTCGTTGCCCTCTCATAATCTTGTTGATCATCACATAGACTAGAAAATTGAGTTAAGACTAAATATAAAAACCACCCGAGCCACACACTCTCTCCTTTTCCCTTGATACCAATTCGACTAAATCCATCATTCCAGTCACCGGAGCCGATTAATGGTAAACCGTGTTGACCAAAATGCAACCCTCTCTCGATGGCTCGTATACAATGTTCATACACAGTTCCCTGTTCCTGAGAGATCCTCGGAATAGAATATCGTTCATCTTCATCTTCTTTCAGGAGGTCATCTTCAAGAAAGACGTTTGTTTCAGCCAAAATACCTAAGTCCCCTGTACGTTGTATATAATGTGCAGTTACAAAAGGCAACCATAACAAATCATCTGAGAATTTTGTTCGTATCCCTTTTCCAGTTTCAGCGTGCCACCAATGTTGTACATCACCTTCTACGAACTGATGACCACAATTGAGAATTAGTTGTTTTCGGGTGACCTCGGGGGTCGTGTAGACAAGTGCCATCACATCTTGGAGTTGATCTCTAAAACCATAGGCACCCCCGGACTGATAGAACGCCGATCTGGCCCATACGCGGCAGGCTACTGTCTGGTAGAGAAGCCAGCGATTTAGTAGCAAATTCATCGATTGGTCTGGAGTATCAACTTGAATATTTCCTAGCATCTCATCCCAAAACCTCTTGACTTCCTCAAACGCCTTAATAATTTTTCCAGGCCGACCATAAGAGGCTACTATTTTCTCGGCCTCTTGACGATTTCCTGTTTCTCCCAGTAAATATGTGATGATCTTGGACTCCCCGGGAGCTAAAGAAACCTTGATTTGCAGAGCACAACAAGAATCAAGACCAGCTCCAACTGTTTCTGACAATAGATTCAGCTTTAACCCCATGGGATCTTCCAAAGTCCCGTTACGTCCTATAAATTCAGAGCGATCTCCGGTATAACTTGACACAGGACTCCCCAAGGCAGTTAAAAAGCCTACCCTTCCAGCAAATTCTTCTTGATAAGTGTTTTGAGCATAAAAGATGTCCCGTTCGCCGTCATAGTCCGTCACCAGATAGGGAGCAGTTAGCTCGCGAGCCACGCCCATAACCCATTCTGCATAATACACTGCACTTAAGCTTAAAGCATGATTTGTAGTGTTCGTAATCATTAATTCAATGACCTTCACTGACTGGTCCACTGGGACAAAGTAACGCAAAGATTGCTTCACATTATGACTATCATGCTCGAAAACAGAATACCCTTGACCATGTCGGATTGTATATGGGCCCTTTTCACGTTTAGGTCCAGCTGCAACAGACCAATACTCGCCGCTTTGTTCATCACGCAGGTAAAGGGCTTCCCCCGCAGGATCTAGAATTGGATCATTTGACCAAGGAGTAAGCTTGTACTCTCTACTATTAAGTGACCAGGTATATCCGGCGCCCACTTCTGATACTTGGAAGCCAAACTTGGAATTGGCAATGACATTAATCCAAGGCAAAGGAGTGTTCATGCCTTCCTGTAGATGAATAACGTACTCTTTGCCATCTTCACTAAATCCACCATAACCATTCTCGAACTGCAATTGACCAATCGTTCGGTCTTGCGCCTCGTCGTGAAACTCGCTAACCACCACGTGATCTATTTGAATTAGTTGGTCTTGGGTCTTTTCTTCGGTATTCTCCTTACGATGCTCAACCTTCCCAGTCATAAGCTTCCCTTTTTTGCGAATTTGAATAGAACACGATCCGCCATCCCCATTAAATATAATACGTGACACGGCACAGAGAAGATTGACATCATCTTCCGGGACATGGCCTTTTTGCAAAAGAAAGACTCCGCCTGACTGGTTTAAGAGATCTCTAGCATGCCCCATTGAAATCAGATCTCTTAGATTATCTTGTAAGATCTGAAGATAACCACTCTCATCTTCATTAAGAATAACAAGCTCAGCAAACAATCCTTTAAGTCTCCAGTATTCATGGATTGTTAAAAGTCTTCGCACTAAATCTAGATTTTCAATATTTTTCACTCGAACAAGGACGATGGGAAGATCTCCTGAAATAGCATATGGCCATAAGGAAGACTGACCTTTACGATTATTCTTAATACATTGCGCCGCATCACTTCGGCAGGGGCTTAGATAAAGTAAATGACCACCAAGACTTAAGCATTCGTTGGCCTGTGCTGCCGTCAAATTTAATTGGCGAAGCTCCATTTTGCTATGTGTCCAAGCCAGTTCAAAAGCCCTATTAACAGAAAGTGGATCTTTGTATTTCTCAGCAATACGAATTACTTCCTCACGATTCTCCGCATATCCGACAGAGAAGGAAACCCGAGCAGTTTTCCCAGGAGCAATCCTAACCCGTTGGCGTAAGCTCATTATAGGATCAAGCACAGCTCCAACTGTATTAGACAAGGGGTGATTCGCATCTAACGCTTGAGGCCTGGCAAGGCCCCTCCCCCGTCCTATAAATCTTGCACGGTCTGTTTCATATTGCAGTGAGCCTATCGTTTCTCCTTCCGTAGCAACTGTGTGCATGAGCCATAATCGAGCCTGATTCTCACTACGTGGTCTTCGAGATGCCAACAAGGCCTCCTGCTCAAACTCCGTCTGAATAAAGAGATTGCCAAACGCCGGATGTGCCAAATCTTCGCTGGGCCTAGCTAGGACTACTTCAAAATAGCTAGTTACTTCCACTGTTCGGCTGTGCTTGCTGTGGTTAGTCAAAGAAATACGACGCATTTCAGCTTGATCTTCAGGGGACACGGCCACTTCAGTTCGAGTTGTTATGTTACCATCTTTTCGAGAGTACTCTACCTTATCAACAGCATAGATTACTTTATAATCCTCGCCTGAATTTCGACAAGGGTGGTGTGTTGCAGACCAGACGTCACCCGAATCCAGGTTTTGAATATAAAAATACATCCCCCAGGCATCCTGTGTCACGTCTTCACGCCAACGTGAGAGGCTAATATTCTTATAACGGCTGAACCCTGCCCCAGAATTCGTCATCATGACTGAATATTGCCCATTGGAAATATTATGAGTGACAGGAATAGGACTTGTTGCCGTGTCCATAATAATAAACTGATTATTTTCCGTATTAGGAACCTGAACTTGACGTTTCGTCTCAATCTGCTTCCCTTCTAACTGAGGTATAGCAGGGGTGGATTCAGGTAAGCGTATTTGGAGTAGCAACTCTGCCGCCTGAATCAAGGCTTCGCTGTGGAAACGATTCGGCATAATATTTTCATGTAACACATTATCAAGCGCTATAAAACTCATTCCTTGATGATGAGCCATAAAACTCTGGATCAGCGTAAATGGACGTCCATTAGGTATTCGTTCAGGGGTAAAATCAACCGCTTCATATAGCCCATATCGTCCCGCAATACCCATTTTTTCCATTGTTGAAATATTTGATAACGCCTCATGCGGGGAAACCATTAAGGCCAAAAAACTTGCATAGGGTGCAATTACAAGATCCTGAATTAACCCTCGTTTAAGGCCAAGTCCCGGAACACCAAAGGCTTTATACTGATAATTCATCTGTGGATCAAACGCGTAAAACCCTGACTCTGATATCCCCCAGGGTACCCTGTGTTCTGCTCCGTACTTCTTTTGTACCTCCACTACCGAACGATAAGTTTCATCGAGAAGAGTTCCCTCATAATTTCGCATAATCAGTAGCGGCATTAAAAATTCAAACATTGTTCCACTCCAGGAAACTAAACTTCGGTGTCCTTTCACCATTGTCATAGAACGTCCAAGCTTGAACCAGTGTTTGTGATGCACATCCCCTTTGGCGATAGCAATAAAGCTCGCCTGGCGCGCCTCTGTAGCCAACAAATCATAATAAGAATTATCAAGCATGCTTTCTGCAACACGATAGCCAATCGAAAAGAGTTGACGTGATTCATCAAACAACGGACAGAAATCTGTAGCCATAGCCATCTTCTCAAGCTGTTGCTCAAGATCAACTGATGCTTGCTGATAATCCTGAATCTTTTGGTGCGCTCCCTGAATCATCTCCTTCATCTCGACGGAGAAGCCGCCTTCATCAAGGCCTTCCCTATAGCAATTGGAGAGCTCATACAAGGTAGAAGTTATAACAATTGGCGTGTTAAACAACGCCTGTGACTCTATGTTGTCCTGCTTGAAGACCCATGGAAAAAACTCTTGCATCTCTTGACGAAACGTATGAATCATCTTTGCTAGGCGACTTGCCCAAAAAGCCCCTTCTTGAGTCAATTCGTGTTCTAAAAAAAGCTCGGGCCATAGGGACAATAACTTCATCCAGCTCTCAAAATTCCACGCTTCCTTTGAATTGAGTACTTGCTCCAGTGCCTGACCGAATCCAGTAAGTTCCTCATAATCTTCTTTGCCAACTGCCTCTATCAATAAGTCATACGTGTCCTTAAGCCCTCGTGCAAACTCCAAATCTATCAAGGGTTTGTTTAATATCTCACCTAGACCGGCTTTTAACGTCAACAAATACAGTACATAATTACCACTGTCTACAGTTGACACATAGCACGGCTCTAACGGCACAAGACTCTGGGTATCGTACCAATTGTAAAGATGCCCCTGCCACTGATCGAGCCCCTCTATCGTTTGGAGCGTACTTGTAATTCGTTCATGCATCGTTGATAACGTAATATAACCGAAATCTCTTGCCGCCAAATTTGCAAGTAAGGCCAGCCCTATGTTTGTAGGGGAAGTTCGATGGGCTACACCATTAGGGGGATCTATTTGCACATTATCTGGAGGAAGCCAGTGATGCTCTTTGCAAACAAACTCTTCAAAAAATGCCCATATTTTTCTTGCCCAGCGACGTGCGTCTACCTGTTCTAACAATGAGAGGCTCGCCATTTTATGTTGTAAGGGAAGACTTACTTGATAGGCAACCCAAGGTGCAGCTAGCCAGACGATTGCCAAAGGGGCAAATCGTCCTAACTTCGTTGGAAACAAATAGCCAATAGTTAAAGTAGCAACTAAGGCAAATACAATAAGTGGCCACATCGCACAAACCATTGTTTTATAACTGGCATCAAAGCGTTTCTCCGTATCTGCTGCAGTTTCCCATTCCAAGAGATATCTATGTGAGAAGAACTGTCGATAAACGCTGCGTATGATAGCATCCAGCATGATAAAGGCCTGATACGGAAGAAATGAAAACTGAAGCGAAAACTGTGTCAACATACTCAACATAGCTTTGCCCAGGTTTTCCTTCTCAGCTCCTTGGGCAAACAGCATACTAATCATATTCAAAAGCATCGGCCCGATTAAGCTTAACGAAATTAACCCTACCCATATCCAAGGCTCCCCAGAAAAGACCGTAAAGGCTAAGATGAGCAGCAATAATAGGGCTGGCGTTTCTAAACTTCGCCTTAAATTATCAAAAATCTTCCAACGAGAAACAAACGGTATAGGCTTGAATAGCCAAGGTAGAAGTTGCCAATCTCCCCTGACCCAGCGGTGCATCCGCCGAATATAAGCGAGGTAATTGGCTGGATAGCCATCGACCAGTTCTATATCTGTTACAAGACCTGCTCCGGCGTACAACCCTTCAATTAAATCATGACTAAGTATGGTATTTTCAGGAAACGCCTTATGCGTCACCTGATGAAATATAGCAACATCATAGATCCCTTTACCAGTAAAAATACCTTCCCCAAATAAGTCCTGATATACATCAGAGACCGCAGACGTGTAAGGGTCAACACCCACTTTGCCTGAAAAAATACGTGCAAATTTAGACGCGCCTGCGCACTGAATTGAAACCCCAACCCTCGGTTGAAGTATCCCATAGCCTTGCACCACCCGCCCTCCATCCTCACTCAGCTGCGGTGCATGTAGAGGGTGAGCGAGAGTTCCGATTAGTTGTCTAGCTGTTCCCGGAGGTAACAGGGTGTCTGCATCAAGCGTAATTACATAACGAAAAGTTGACAGAATTGATAATTCGCCAATTTGCACGTCATAACTAGTTTCCCCATCTTGACATAATAGAGAGTTGAATTCAATTAATTTTCCACGTTTTCTCTCCCATCCCATCCAGACTCCTTCCGAAGCATTAAAAATTCGTTTGCGGTGGAAGAAGTAGAATCGGCTTTGACCATACTTGTTGTTTAGGTTTTGGATTGCCACGGTTGCCGCCGCTATAATCTTTTCATCACCTTGAATGATTTCGGACGAGGCATCTGCAAAATCTCCTAGTAAAGCAAAATGTAAATTTTCATGTTTATTGGCAAGATAGTAAACTTCAATTTGCCCAATAAGCTCATTAACTCTGCCAACATTCGTTATAAGCGTGGGTACAACAACCATTGTCCGTAATTCCCCTGGAATCCCTTCCTTAAGCTCTAGTTTAGGTAAGAATGCAGGTCGGAAGAAGGCGGAAGCGATCCTATTCACTAACGGTATTATCAAGCTACTCGCCCAAATCAAAAGCACTATAACTAGGACAAGATAATTCGGAGAAATTGGAGCTACTTGAAGGGCGTACGATAGAGCACAAGCACTTAGTCCCCCTACCCCGAACAACAAGCTCCCAAAATAGAATTCAGCAGGCTTCTTGCGAAGTGCAATAAGAATCTTACTCCCTATGTCGCGGGACTCTCCAAATTCTTGTTCTATCTCCCTTTCAAGTGCCCCTCGTCCTGGTCCAATCAAGTCATAACCCACATGAGAGGATATAGTCTCGCCTTGTTCATGTGCTTTTTCCGATCTGGATAACACTTTCCTTGCCACGACCAATTCTGAAACTTTAAAACGACGGGCAATTATTTCCACCTGATGACGATATGCATCTCGTGACGTGAAATCCATTTCGCTATAAACATGGCCTGGATCCTTATTAAATTCACGTTCTACCAAACTGACTTCTTCAAAAAATTGCGGCCAATCTTCAACCGCAACAAAATGGATACTTAAGATAGCATGACCCATAGAAACTTCGTACATAGACTGACGTTGACGCTCGAGCTTTGCCAATTCTTCAATCGTTGTGTCTTGCTTAGCTACAACCCTGTCGACCCAGTGTAACAGCGGTGCGAAGTCCACGCCCGGATCTCTCAGACGCTTGAGCATCTGCTCAGCATATGCTGAGGAATATTCCCCTTGGGGAGTGAGCGTTTTTAGTATCTCTACCCATTCGTCCACACCATGCTCAGATTTCAAAAAAGGCAGCACCCATTGATCTGCCGCTTCTCTTTCCCCTTGGGTGAAGAGGATTTGTTCTGCTATCCTTCGAACATTTTCTAGAAGAATAATTCTTAACATAATTGGAATTGCCCATAGTTCCCCCGTCGACAAAGGGACTTGAACTTGATAAGCCTTAATAAACTCTTTGAGTGTGTCACTTTGCAATTGACTATCCGTATGTTCGATGAGTTCAACTAGTAACCCATAAATACGCGGGTATCCTTGAAAATCCCCACTGGAGTTTCTTGGCAATTGCCGTTCAAATTTATAGGAGAGATTTCTTTGAATATCCTCTTTTAATTCTTCCAAACTATAAAAATTGTCTAATAACCATTCTGTAGCAGGCAAAACTTCCTGTGTCCGAGTTGAGTAATCCGCAATATCTCGGTAAGCCTGCTCTAAATACTTAATGTTCTGTTTAAACCTAGGCAATAATGTTCGTTTCCGTTGGCTGGTTTCCTGGTGTGCATGCAAACGAGCAATTTCTTCGGCATGTTCAAGTAGATCTTGCCTATTTAATACAATATCTTTGTAGGGTTTTTTGTTCGCAATGTACCGTTTGAAAAAATTCATTCTTCGTCTCCATCTAATTTTTTTACATCATAAAGCATTATTCCCAATCCTCCCCACTTCATTCATCATAAAAAGGAACACCCTAACCAATCTAAATGGCTAGGGTGTTCCTTTTTATGAGTAGTTTATCCAAATCTTTCATTGAATTCTTCTAAAATTAAGAGTACCTGCCGTGGTTTCCCTCCTTCATAGGTTCCAACCACACCTTGTTCTTCGAGCATATCCATTAACCGTGCTGCTCTAGTATACCCTAATTTTAATTTACGTTGCAGAAAGGATACAGAGGCAATCCCCGTCCTAATAAAAAGTTGTCCTGCATCAATGAACAGTAAATCATCCGGTCCGTTGCTATCTTCATTCTTAATCGTTGTTTCTGCGAAAAGGTGCTTTGGATCTAGATATTCCGGCCTCCCTAATTCTTTCCAGTGCGTAATCACTCGGTGCACCTCCTCATCCGTGACTAAGCAGCCTTGCACACGTAGTGCTTTATTCACTCCCAGAGGCGAGTAAAGCATGTCTCCTCGCCCAAGAAGTTTCTCAGCGCCCGTTGCATCGAGAATTGTACGGGAGTCAATCTGAGACGAAACGGCAAAGGAAATGCGACTAGGTATATTAGCCTTAATCACCCCTGTAATGACATCAACTGATGGACGTTGTGTCGCAATCACCAAATGAATTCCTGCGGCCCGTGCCATTTGAGCTAAGCGGCAAATAGCTTCTTCAACTTCCCCAGCTGCAACCATCATCAGATCGGCCAACTCATCAATGATCACTACAATGAATGGCAAGGCCGGTTTAGAGCTTATCGCTCCCCCGGCTTTCAGCTTGTTATAACGTTCGATATCCCGAACTCCTGCAGCTGCAAAGAGTTCATATCGATTTTCCATTTCTTTTACAATCCATTTTAAAGCAGCTGCTGCTTTCTTTGGGTCGACAACAACAGGTGCCAGTAGATGTGGTATACCGTTATACTGACTGAGCTCCACCATTTTCGGATCAACAAGCAGAAACTTTACTTCATCTGGGGTTGCATTGTAGAGAATAGAATTAATGATCGTAGTGATACAAACACTTTTCCCCGATCCTGTAGCCCCTGCTACAAGAAGGTGAGGCATCTTTATTAAATCTCCTATGATAGGTTGATCCGCAATATCTTTGCCTAAGGCAACTTTTAGTTTAGACGAGTGCTCTCCAAAACTAGATGTTTCTAAGACTTCTCTCAGCGGGACAGAACGGGCCTGTTTATTTGGAACTTCGATTCCAATAGCCGCTTTCCCTGGGATGGGAGCTTCAATACGCACATCACGAGCTGCCAACCCAAGCGCGATGTCATCAGCTAAATTAACGATCTTACTAATTTTAACACCTGGCGCGGGGGCTAACTCATAACGAGTAATGACCGGCCCTCTTGTCACTCGGATGACTTTGGCTTTAACTCCAAAATCGAGAAGTACTTTTTCCAGCTGTTTCGACGTTTCATTGTCCTGTATTATTACACGTTTTATGACTTGGTCCAGTAAATCAAAGTCAGGTAGCTTCCAATGATCTAACCTCATGAGCTTAAGATCATCTACTTGAGGAACAGACACTTCTGGTATTGGTTTCAACATTATGACAGGGACCTCTGAGACCTCTGAGACCTCAATTAATGGCACTTCAGAAGAAGTACATGCTGAATCCAAGAGCGCAACTCTCATATCATTAACTATCTCAGACTTATTCGTCACTTCCTCTTTAGAAAGTAGTTCTGATTTTGCCTCAGGCTCTGTCTCCAGTTTATCTTCTGACACTGAACACTCTATGGGAGGAGTAATGGGAGGAGCACCTATGAAGTTAGATTCTTCCTTGTCCACCACACTCCTATTATCTTTAAATTGGGCTAAAAACTCTTCCTGATCCTCTGGGGACTTAAACGGTGACTTAAACAGCGAAGAAAGCAGCGGTGGTTTCTCCGCAGATGTATTAGGCACGTCTCTTGGAATATAGTTATCTGGCCACGTAGTCTTTCTTCCAACTCTTTCCTCTTCGTCGACATCCTCAATGTAACCTTTAAGTCCTTCTAGAGACGTCATTTCGCCAAGTTTCCTAGGGTATAACGACTCCCCTGTCCCAAAATACGAAGGAAAATCTCTCCCTATTTCCTTCATCTCTTCTGCTCTTTGGACATCGGAATCCTCCATCTCTACCATATCTGGTGAAGAAAAATAGTGATCAAAGCCTTGCAGACTTACAAGCTTAGCAGGAGGAAGAGAAATACCCTTTGAAAAAATATCCGGTTCAAATCTTGATTTTTCCGATTGACTTGCAATCTTATTGTCAGACAGTATTTTTTTGCGATTTCCCGTCAAAATCGGGGGGGAAATCCAGAGTAAGATAGCTACTATCAAGCATAAGAAGGGCCCAACCCAGGCCAAGCTTCCCATAACGACAACAAACAAGCTATAAATCACTTTTCCAATAGAAAATCCTAAAGCACCCAATAGCCCTGTAAAGGCGAACAATAATAAAAAAACGCTGACCAATTTAAACCAAAAATAACTTGGTTCTTTCTCTCTTCTAGACACGCCTTCCACCTCCACGTTCTTATTCATTATGGTAGATGAGCTAGGAGAATGTCAAAAGGTTTTTTTCTTATCTATCTCTAATAAATACAAAAACCTGCATCAATGCAGGTTTTTACGTTTATATTAACTAAAAATCCTTGTGAGAAGAATGCGCTGCCACTCTGATTGAATTATCAACATCTTGTATTTCTGGGATATACTGAATCATTTTCTCAGCCCATAAGCGATCCTCTTCGGAATACACTTCCCCTGATAAAAACGCAATGCCACCTTGAACAAAAGCACGTATTTGACCTGAATTTAAACGATGTTGGCCAAGCTTCGCAACCAACTGTTCCGTTAGCCTCAAATCATCTCCTTGCGAGCGGTGTCGTGTCAATACTTCGCTGACCACTGCTTTAACACCTGGCACCTGATAAGCAGTTTCTACTGCCCATTCCATTGCTTCCAGAGTGTCAACTAGTCCAGCGAGAGTTATGATGCCATTTCGAGCCTCAGTTTTAATTTCTTGAGCATTAACCCACGGAGAGGCAGCCATGGCATTTTCCACACTATTAACCAGCGTGGCATCATCCACCTTCTTGTCTAAGGACTGGATTTCACTTCGTATTTCTTTAACCCCTCGGACCTGAGAAGCTAAGCGCTTCGCTAACCGTTCTGTGCTCTGGGTTTCCACATGTCCGAGTAGAGTTGCAATTCCTCGGCTTACTCGACAGCCTAAATGCATGATATCTTTATCAATCGCTCTTTGAAAACGTTCAACGATTTCTTGTTCAACGTCTTTATCTTTGATAATCCCGTCATTAGATACTGTTAATGAATTATCTAGTTTTCTAACCCCGTCGATTCGTTCCACTCGGTTTCCGAAAAAATCCTTTTCTGCAAGACTGTCTACAGTACCCCAAAGTGTTACCCTATCCGCTTTGACCTCCACGTGAAGTCCTTCGCCGCTTTCTCCGAAATGTGTATTAATAAGATTTTTAATGTCTCTAAGGACTTCTTTTTCAGATCGCACATTATGCATAAATCTTTATCTCCCTCCACAATGAAGTGTTATCAAATCACTTAGAGGTTATTTTATCCCAAGCCTTATCCTTTTAATCTGACGTAATTTGTATCTTCACTGATTATAAATCTATTTTGTTTGCTGCTACCTCTTCTAAACGGTGCAATTGCCCCTTTAAACCGAAAACGATTAAAAGATCACCCTCTAATATTACTTCATCCGCATCAGGATTACTGATAACCTGGTTTTCTCGTAAAATCGCCATAACCATTGCCCCTGTTTGCCGTCTAATACCGCTATTTGCCAATGTCCTTCCCACTAAGCATGAGCTTTGATTGATCCTCAGCTCTTCCATATTCATGTCAATATCATGATCATGAATCACAGTTTCGATATACTCGACGCTAATCGGCTTTAGTACTGACATCGCCATTCACCAGGCGCCTAAGATGGCTGGCGAAATCACCTTGTCTGCTCCGGCACGTAATAACTTTTTTTCAGTTTCTAAGTGATCCATCCGCGCAACCACGTGAATACCTGGATTTAGCCCTTTGGCTGTTAAAGTCACAAAAACATTTAGTGAATCCTCTGGTAAAGCAGTGATAAGTCCCTTAGCGTTATCAATACGAGCTTTTTTAAGAGTTTCATCGTGTGTCGCATCACTATGAATCACTAAAAATCCTTCTTCAATTAGCTGATTTGCGAGATCTTCCTGCTGTTCAATTATCACACATGGAGCTTCCTCTTTATGAAGTCGATAAAGGACTTGCCTCCCAACACGACCTGCTCCGCATACAATGATATGATCCTTAAGTTGTAAGATTTTTTTATTCATTATTCTTCTCCCATACACACCAGCCAGCTGACCCTCAATCACAAAAGCCATCACAAGTCCTGCAGTATAAAGCATAACACCTACTCCGCCAAGCATTAGAATAACTACGAATATACGCCCGGAATTCGAATGCACTTCAATATCACCATAACCCACTGTCGTTACCGTTTGTACCGTTAAATAAAAGGCTTGCCCTAGGCTAAGGTGTTCAGTAAGTACTAATCCGATTGTGCCAACTATTAGTGTTATAAGGTAACTACTCAGCACCGCTATATTTGAGCAACACAAACAGGGGTACAGAGTACCCCTGAAAGGAACACGATTTAATTAGTGAGAGGTGGTGCAAAGATAACAGGTTTGCTCGCAAAAGCATCCTCAA